>Ga0164296_1000015_pt1 | contig 216709 bp, 191 predicted proteins | sample GEODES057metaG_FD_113533 | JGI IMG/M metagenome (GOLD analysis project Ga0164296, IMG submission 113533) | Dystrophic lake water microbial communities from Trout Bog Lake, Wisconsin, USA - GEODES057 metaG | ecosystem: Environmental > Aquatic > Freshwater > Lake | place: USA: Trout Bog Lake... | reverse complement strand
CTGCCAAGGCCTACCAGTGTCAGGGCGCGGTCTTTGAATTCATTGCTGTATCGTTGTCGCTTCACGGTCTTCATGGTGCTTGTCCCTTATTCCCTGGTCCAGGATTTTAGAGCACCTCAGTGAAGGGCCTGGATCAAGCGGGACGCTTGGGCTGCGGTGGCAGGCACAGGCGGGACGCCTATCCTCCGAAAAGTTGCCAGGTGTGAAGGGCGCTCAGTTAAGGGCATGCGCCGTGGAATTGAGTGCCGCGAGAGAAAGGGGGGTGCGCTACTACCCCCATATCGCGTCCACCCAGCGGACAGGAGTGTCCGCGCTCCGGTCGGCGGCGGCTGCTGATTTTACGGCGATGCGGGCAGGAGTCAGTAGCCGACACGATAACCGTCCGTGTAGCCGCGCTGATAGTCGGCTTCAAAGCCGGGATGGGTGGTGGGATGGCGGCCTGTGAAGGGAGAGTTGCCGACGCGGCGGTCGGCGCGGCCATCGCGGTAGCCTTCCTGGTAGGCGGCGGTGCTTTCGCCCATGCCGGGACCTCCGGGACGGCCTGGCTGCTGTCCCCAGGCTGAGCCGCCTGCGCTGCCATAGACGCTGTTGTAGCCGTCCATGTAGCCCTGGCGGTATTCTGCGACAAAGGCTGGGTGGGTGGTGGGGTGGCGGCCTGCGTGGGCGGAATTGCCCACACGATGGTCGTTTTTGCCATCTCTGAATCCTTCCTGATAGGCGGCGGTATTCTCGCCAGTGATCATGCCGCCGCCCTGAATGCCGCGACGGCCACCGTCGGCTGCGAAGTTGGCACTGCTGTAACCGTTGGTGTAGCCTTCGCCGTAGGCGGCCTCAAAACCGGGGTAGGTCGTTGGATGGCGGCCGGCATAGGGTGAGTTGCCCACTCGGCGATCATTTTGGCCGTCTCGGAAGCCTTCCTGGTAAGCGGCTTGTCTGGCGTCGATGCCGCCGCCTAACGGCTGCACATTCTGGAAGGTCTGCAGGCCTTGTGCGTAGCCCTGGGCGTAGCCATTGGCATAGGTGGCTTCGGTGAAGGCATTGTAGCGAAAGCCGCGATTGCGGTAGTTGCTGTTGCGCCCGTCTCTGGCATCGGACATGCCGTCGTTGATGCCATCGTTGTATGCGGCGTCCTGGACCTGCGTCTGGGGATTCTGAAAAAGCTGCGGTTCATCCTGCCCGCGGCGATTGTCGATGCGGGCATGTTCAAAGGCCATGCTGGGGACCAGGAGCAGGGTGAATGCAAGCACTGAGAGCGAAGGGGTGCGCACTGGGACGGAGAGACGGGGCTGCGTGTTCATGACCGCAGCTTAGACGACCGATGGTCGAGGAGCATTCAATCTTTCCAGTGGATCGGGGGTGCTCCTGATGATGAGAGCAAATTCCTTGCCGCTCAGTTTTTGAGCGAGACTGCGCCCATGGCAGGCACCATGATTTCGTCTCCGGTTTTCAGAACTGAGTCAGCGTTGAGGCGGTTCATCTCGCGGATTTGAGTCGGTGTGGTGGTGAACTGGGTGGCAATGCTTTCGATGGTGTCGGAGCGATCGACGCGGTAGGCGAGAATGCCACGGTGTGAGTCTGAGGTGTCGGGAGCTTTGGGGGCTGCGGCGGGGGCAGGGGCTGGAGGAGCGGCTGGCATGGGAGGAGGTGCCATGCTGAGTCCGGCGGCGGGTGGTGGGGGTGCGCCAGGGACGGCATAGCCCGCGAGAGGAATGGTGTCTGAGGGCTCGGTGCGCGGTGCTTTTGACTTGGAGGCAACGGTCTTGGTGGTGGTGTGGCCGGGGATTTTCAGGCGCTGGCCCACCGCGATTTTGTTGACGTCCTTGATCTTGTTGGCGCTGGCAAGCGTGGTGGGAGGCAGCTTGTACTTGTGGGCGATGGCTTTGAGGCTGTCGCCTTTTTTCACGGTGTAATAGAGTGGGGTGCTCACTTTCACCATGGTCACAGGGGCTGAAACGGGGGCGGAGCTGTGGGCGGGGGTGGCGGGAGTGTAGCTGACCTGGGTGGTAGGGGAGCTGAGGCGATGTGGCGAGGGAATGAGCAGGGTCTGGCCGACGTGAACTTCATCTTCGGTCATGCGGTTCAACTGCTGAATCTCGCCGACGCTGACGCGGTGGGTGGAGGCGATGCGAAAGAGGGAGTCTCCGGGGCGTGAGATGTAGGTGGTGTGAGCCGCGAGGTCGGTGCCGCCATCGTAGCGGGCGCCGCCTTTGCCGCCGCGTTTGATGCTGCTGACATCGCGTTCGAGATCGCCAATGCGCATGTCCTGCACCTTGTCGTTGTCACGAATTCTGGCGACCTGGCTGGTCAGGTCGCCGGTGGGGCCATAGACTTTGGGTGGCGGAGGTGGTCCGGCAGCGGGCTTTTTCGCGGCAGCCGTTTTGGCGCTGGACTTGCCTTTGGTGGCAGGCTTTTGGGCGGTGGCTTTCTGCGGCATGCCGTAGCCAGGGGGCGGCGGCGGATAGGTGTAACCTGGGGGTGGAGGATACGTGGCTGGGTATTGAGGACGGTTGGCGGGAGCCTGGATCGCGGCGGCGGACTGGCGGGTGGCTCGGGTCGGAGCCTGCTGAAGCCCGGCACCGGCGGGGGGATAACCCGGCGGGGGGGGCTGATTGAAGGCGGGCTGGGCCGAGAGCGGTACTGCTGAAGCGATTCCCAAGGAAAGCACAAGAGAACTCAGCACACGGGATGCAGGGCAAGGCGTCTTCATATGGCTATTGTAGAAAATTCGATTGTTAATTCAATCAAATATTTTATAATTCCAAATATTTTTTTGAAATTTTACCCCTTTATCAGCCAGAGCCTGCAAACTTTGGTCGCTTTTTCGGCCCTTGGCGGCAGCGCTTATTCCCTGGTATGGCTGGAGCAGCAGCGGGCTGCGGCCCCTTTGCCCTGCCAGTCGATTTGGAATGAAACGGTCCCGCTGGTGGTGGTGGATGCGGGGCATGGCGGGCATGATGGCGGGGCGGTGGCAAACGGGGTGATTGAAAAAAATCTCAGCCTCGACATCGCCAATCGGGTGAAAAAGGAGCTGGAAGCCGTCGGGGTGCGGGTGGTCATGACGCGCCGGGGCGACAGCTTCCTGTCGCTGGATGAGCGGGCGGCGCTGGCCGGCACGCATCACGCTGACGCCTTTGTGAGCGTGCATTTAAACACGGACGGTGAGGGCAGTGATGCGGAGGGGATTGAGACCTATTTTGCCGAATCCAAGGCGCTGTCTGCGCGACAACTGGTGCCGGCGGGTGCTGCAGCGGGTCAGGCAGAAGGGAGCGGTGCTGAGTTTGCCAAGGTGGTGCAGCGGTTGGTTTGCGGTGCCACCCAGGCGGAAAACCGGGGTATTAAGGCGCGTGACTACGCGGTGGTGGCGCGGGCTGCGTGCCCCGCTGTGCTGGTGGAGTGCGGATTCCTCACGAGCGGCAGCGAGTCGGTCAGGCTGAAGCAGGCGGGTTACCGGGACAAGATCGCCAGTGGCATTGCACGCGGGGTGGTGCTGTTTTTGCAGACGCGGGCAGCTCCAACAACCTGAGGGGCGTTTTTTACGACTGCTGCAAACAAACTGGTTGAATTCGGAAAAACGGACCCGAGCAGGTATGGAATACCAGAGTCTGATTTTAACAACCATATCGGAGCATGAAAACTACTTCTTCTGAAAAAGTCAACGACGGGGAGCGCAGGCCGCGGCGGCGGCATGCGCGGGCTCTGGGGCTGCGCCGGTGGCTGGCACGGGCGCGGGGGCTTGGGCAGGGGCTGACGGTGCCGGAGCTGGTGTCTGAGCTGCATGTGCGCCGGGGGCTGCCGCTGGCCGAGGTGGCGCAGGTGCTGGGACTGAGCCTGGAGACGGTGCGCAAGCACCGGCCGCGAAAGGGGGCGGCGCGCGCGGTGCGGGCAGCGCAGTCGGAGGCGGATTTCACGGGGCTGCGGGAGCACATCGGCGTGTTGCTGTGGCAGACGGTGACGGCGTCCTTTCATGAGGTGATACTAGGTGCGGAGAACGGGCAGGGCGGGCCGCCTGCGCCGCCGCTGCTGTCGGTTCGGATGAGAGCGCTGAATCAACTGGCGAAGCTCTATGATGTCGGGCCGAAGAGGCGGAGAGGGGGAGTTGACGGTGGTTGACGGCGTTGGTGGACAGGGCTTGTGGCAGAAAGTCTTGGAAGGGAGGACCGTTGGTGTGTGGTCTGCCACACGCCCCAGTCTCCCATTCATCATGCATTCTCTCTTTTGCTTTCTCGTTGCCGCCTTGAGCGCGCTGGTGTTTCACGCGGTGGGTTTTGCCGCTGAGAGTGAGGTGGACTGGCCGGGCTGGCGAGGGGCGCGAGCGGATGGGGTTGCGGATGGTCGCAACCTGCCCAGTGAATGGTCGCTGACGAAGAATGTACGGTGGTCGGTCGAGCTGCCGGGCTGGGGCACCAGTTCTCCTGTGGTGCGGGGTGACAAAGTGTACGTGACTTCTGAAGTGACGAACGACGGCGGCAAGTCCCTGCTGACGTTGTGCTATGACCGGCAGAGCGGGCGGGAGCTCTGGCGGCATGACTTCGGCTTCGGCGTAAATCAGAAGGTGCATGCGAAATCCAACCTGGCGGCGAACACGCCTGCGGTGACTGATGACGCGTTGTATGTGGCCTTTGGCAATGCGGACATCGCACGCTACACGCATGACGGAAAGCTGGTGTGGGTGACGCGTTACCTGCCGAAGTTTGGCGATCCGAAAATGGCCTGGGGCTATAACATCAGCCCGGTGGTGCTGGATGACTCGGTGCTGTTTTCCTGGGATCATCACACGGGGCCGTGTTACGTGATCGGCCTTGATCCGAAGAGTGGAGAGATTGCCTGGAAAAAGGACCGGGTGATCGGAACGGCGCATGCGACGCCGCTGCGGGTGAAACATCACGGCCAGGAGGATATTCTGGTGCCGGGCAAGAACCGCCTCACGGCCTTTGACGCGGTCACGCATGAAGAGCGCTGGCAGTACGGCGAGGGCAGCGGGCCATTCAACGGTGAGATCATCTCCAGCCCGGTGTATGGCGACGGGATGGTGTTTCTGCAAACGTGGCGGCAGAGCGCGATCCATGCCATCTGGCTGCGCGGCGACGGGCAGCCGCCGGAGACGGCTTGGGTCCATGACAAGCCGGGGCCGGTGGAGCCGTCGCTGCTGTATTACCAGGGGCTGCTGTACGTGCTGAAGGACAATGGCGTGCTGGTCTGTCTGGATGGCAGGACGGGCGAGGAGCATTACCGTGAGCGGCTGGGCGATGGCGGCGAGTGCAATTCGTCACCCGTGGCGAGCGATGACAAGGTTTACGTCAGCAACATCAAGGGCACGACGTTTGTCATCCGGGCAGGTGCGAAGTTTGAGGTGCTGGCCACGAACCCTCTGGGCGAGCGCATCAGCGCGTCTCCGGCGATTTCAGGCGATACGCTGATCTATCGGACGGATTCGCACTTGTTCTGTCTGGGGCAAGCGCGGTGAGGAAGGGTGGGATGAAATAAAATTTGCGGGACAAACGGCGTCCGCGCGGCGTAACTCACGGTCTTGCCTGAATCTCATGCCATTGCTGTGTCGAATACGCGCCGTGCACTTTATGTGCTGGGGATGTTTGCGCTTGCCAGTGCGGTTTTTTACGGGGTGTTTTCGGGAGCGGGGTATCCTTGGAACTGGAGCGGGGTGTGGAAGTACCGCTATCAGTTTGGGTATGGCTGGCTGATGACGATGGGGCTGTCGCTGGTGGCAATGGTCGTCAGCATTGTCTTTGGTTTTCTGCTCATGCTGGGCCGGCGTGCGCCGTGGCTGCCGGTGCAGATGGCCTGCGGCAGTGTGGTGGAACTGGTGCGTGGATCGCCGCTGCTGGTGCAACTGCTCATTGGCCACTACATTATCGCGCAGAGGCTGAACATCGACAATCCGATCTTTACCGGCATCGTCCTGCTGGGCTGCTTTGAGGGGGCGTATCTGGCTGAAATCTTTCGTGGGGCCGTTGAGAGCATCAGCGCCTCGCAGTTGGAGGCCGCGCGTGCGGTGGGCTTTGGCAAAGTGCAAACCTACCGCTTTGTCATCATTCCGCAGGCGCTGCGGCGTGCGCTGCCGGGCACCACGGGCCAGTTGGTTTCCTTGATCAAAGACTCGTCGCTGCTTTCCGTGATCGGCATTGAGGAGCTGGTGCAGAAAGTCAAAATCATGAATGCTGCTAGTTTTGCTCCGCTGGAGGGCTACCTCCCGCTGGTGGTGGCCTACCTAGTTGTCACACTGCCGTTGTCCTACCTGGCACGTCGGCTGGAAGGGAGGTTTGCGTATGAAACTTGAAACCCATGCGGTGACCAAGCGCTTCGGTGCGCATGCCGCGCTGGATGGTGCCTCCTTTGCCACGGGTGAGGAGGCGCATGTTGTCGCGTTGCTCGGGCCATCGGGCGGGGGCAAGTCCACGCTGCTGCGTGTGCTGGGCAGCCTGCTGGTGCCGGATGACGGCCACGTGAGCATCGACGACCGGACGCTGCCGCACGATGAAGACGGTGCGCTCAAGGAGAGGCGTGGCAACGGGTTCGTCTTCCAGGGTTACAACCTCTTCCCGCATCTGACGGCGCTGCAAAACATCACTTTGCCGCTGCGGGAAGTGCATGGCATGGCCGAGACGCAGGCCACGCAGCGTGCGCTGGAATTGTTGCATCGCCTCGGACTGGCAGGCCATGAGCACAAAAAATCCGGTCAGCTTTCTGGAGGCCAGCAGCAACGTGCCGCCATCGCCCGGGCGCTGGCACCGAAGCCCCGTCTGTTGCTGCTGGACGAACCGACCTCCGCGCTTGATCCCGTCATGACGGGCGAGGTGTTGGATGTGATTCGCGAACTGGCCGAAGCCGGTCAGAACATCATCCTGGCCACGCATGAGATCAGCTTTGCGCGCAAGGTGGCGGACTGGGTCGTCTTCCTCGCAGCCGGGAAAGTGCAGGAGTCCTCCCCTGCCGTGGATTTTTTCACCCGGCCACAAACGGAACTCGCGCAGCGGTACCTCGAAGGACTGTCGAAGTACCGTTGAGCCGAGATGCTCAGTTGTTGAGCGCCGAGGTGGGGTCGGCGTTGGGGGGCGGCGGTTGGTCGCCGTTTTTGACGACATCAACCAAGCGTTTGATGCCTTCGCGGGCCATCTCGCTCATGGGATGCATGCGCTTGGCCCGCAAGTACCAGGACAGGGCGGAGCCGATCTGCTGCTTTTCCTCCTGCTGGCGGGCATTTTCAATGGCGGTGACGAATTCGCTGGCCTTCACACCGAGATCAGCACGCAGTTTGCTGAGCACGGGATCGTCGGGGTAGAGCTTGGATTCTTTCTCCACTTTTTCCCAGGCGGCGGGGGGGCTGCTGGCGGCCATTTCCTTGGCACTGCCGACGATGAGTTCGAGCCGGCCCATGTCTTTGAGGACTTTTTCAAGCTGCTGTTTGCGTGTGAGGTCATCGGCGACGGCGGCGATGAACGGGGCCTGGTTTTCGAAAATTTGGCGGTAGTTGCGCTGGCTGATGAGGCGGTCGAACTCCATGAGGGCCTGGGATTTCATGTCCGTGGACTGCATCATGTGCTCGCTGAGCTGGGTGACGCGGGGGTTGGTGGGCCAGATTTCGGCGGCAGCCTTCATTTCCGCCTCCACGGTCTTGGCATCCTTGTTGCCCATGGCCGCGTTGGCGTTGTTCACGTGGAGGTTGCTCATGGTCTTGGCGGTCTGAATGGCGGCCAGCGGCTTGGCGTATTCAAAGTCGTCTGAGGCAGAACGCAGTTCCGTGACGACCGTCTCGGCACCTGAATAGTCCTTCATCTCCAGGAAGGAGAGGAGCTTGTTTTTCTTGCGCACGAAGTCGAGCACCTTGGCCTTTTCTGTCATGGGCAGGCGGCGGACGCGCGGCAGGTATTCGCCGATGCCGTAGGCTTCGAGCAGGCGGTTGCTGGCGCTGTCCACATCCCGGCGGGCCACGAGGTTTTCAAAGGAGACGAGAGATTCATCGACGCTGCGGATGGCTTCCAGAGAGAGGCCGTCGATCATGCTGACAGTCGGTGGGACGCCGAAGCTGCTGGAGAGCAGTTTTTGCACATCGCTGCCCTTGTCGAGCTGCAGGAGGCTTTCGCCATCGCGGAAGAGATTGGGATAAAAACGGCAGGCGATGACAGCGTGCTCAAAACGACGCTGCATGAACATCTGGATGATGAGGGCCTGGAACTGGATCTTGGTGGTGACTTCGGAGAGGCCCATGGCCGTCTCGTTCAATTTCGTGCGTGCTTCAATTTCGGCGATGCCCTTGATGTAGCCGGAGGTGCGGCCCACGGTGGCGCTGGTGGTCTGCGCCTGCTGCTGCTGGGAATTTGGCTGAGTGCTGCTTTTGGTGGAGGTGCCGCCGGTTTTGGCCAGCGGGGTGCTGTTCATCCCCATCTCCGCGTTCCATTCGAGCTGTTTGCGGCGTTCGAGCATGGCGTTGTTTGCGAGCTTGCGTTCGTTGACCCGTTTTTGCGCGGTCCAGACATCCCAGATCGAATTGGCCACCGCATTGCAGAGGCCGCCGTCGATTTTGGCTGCACCGGCCTCTGGAAGGAGAGCAAAGGCCTTCATGACTTCCGGCCCACGGGCCTGTACCTTGGTGACAGGATCTGGCGCCTGCTTATGGGTGGGGGCCAGCAGTTCCATGATCTGTGCCATGAGATCACGATAGGCCTGGTCTTCGGGGCCGTTGGCCTCGGGGGTGGTGAGATAGGTCTCAAACCTGGAACGCATGAGGCGGTTGTTGGAGATATTCCAGAGCTTGCCGTTGAAGGCGACGTTCTCGGAACCGGGATCGGCCATGGGCATGTTGCCGAGAGCGGTCTGGGTATCGGTCTGTCGGTCAGCGGCGGTGCCGGGGACCACGTTGTAATTGTTATTGGAAGTGGAATTGGTCGCCGGGGGCGCACCGGCACCGGGGCTGCCAGGCAGCACCTGGGCGTCGGCTGACGACAGTCCGGCCAAGGCAAGGACAAGAATAAGGCGCTTCATAACGGTGTGGGTTTACGCTTTGGTGAGTTCGAGCACTTTGAGCACGCCCGTCTCCAGGACGCGTACTTTGATAATATAACGCTGGCCGCGCTGAATGTTGGCACCTTTGTAATCCGGCGGCACCCAGACGGGGACAAAGGAGTTGCCGGAGCTGTCGCTGACCTGAAGGCTGAAGAGACGGCCATCGGCGCTGCGCCAGTTGTCGAGGCGGTCATCTACCGTGCCTTCGACCTTGTATTCATTGCCGCTGAGGGCCGTGGCATTTTCCATGAACTCACTTGTGCTGAGATCGGTGATGCCGGTCATGGGATCGGTCGTGCGGTTCATCAAAGCAAAACCACCCCCGCCGACGACGGCGAGAATGGCGATCAATCCCAACCAGTGGGTGGGGCGGACTCCAGATTGGGCACGGCGTGACATGGGCGGATCAGGAAGATGGGTGGGGGGAGCGGTGAATGGCAGGCTAAAAATCGACGGCAATCGCTGGCTGTCCAATCCAAGATGACGCAGCTTGCCATGCATGGGGAACTCTGCCAGAACCAATATCCGCACTTACCGCGATTCGTTTCAAGGAATCGGATGCCGCGCCGGTTGCATGCTGCATCTGGTTTTCCTGGGCATGCTTGGATTGGCGGCGCTGATCTGGGCGATTAAAAATCGTGCCTGGGAGCTGAGCGTGACCGTGGAAATGCCGGCTGAGGAAAAGGCGGAGCCGGTACCGGAGCCGGACGAAAAGGAGCCAAGAGATTGAGGGGCAGGGTTGCCCAAAGAGCGGCGGCATTCACGCCAGCGCGCAGACCGAACCTCACTTTCCGCCACTCTCTTCGATGTCATAAAACTTTCCCGCCACCGCCCAGGCAAGATCGGTGCGCGGCAAAATGCCGTCGCCGCCGATGTAGTAGCGGCTGAACAAGACGTAGTTGTCACGGGAGACACCGGTGCTGGTGCCGGCGGAGAAAATCGAGGCCACCTTCAAGCTCAACGAACCAGCAATGCCATACTTCTGCTGCATGTAGGAACGAAACTCAGCCTCGTTGGGATTGGTGAGGGCGAGAACAACCAACAACGAAATGAGGAGGAAGAGGATGAGTCTCATGGTTTGGGCGGGGTTGGAATGGCTGGCGTGTTGATGGTCGGCTGGCTGACTGGAGGGGGGGAGTCGGCTTCCACCCGCTTCCACTTGAATGAACCCGGGGTGGGGCCTGGAACCTCGATCCAGTCGCCAGCATCGGCCTGCTCTGAGCGCAGGTGCCACTGCTCGTCTTCGATCTCATGCAGCGGACGATTGGATTCCTTCGCCTTCTGGCGCATCAGCAGCATGCGGTCCTCATTTTCAGCGGCCACGGCTTTTTTCACCTGCGCTCCCCAGTCGCCGGAGGGCACCTCGCGGATCTGCAACAGGCCGCGATGATCTTCGCTGACCAACTGGTTGTTCCTCAAGGTCTCGATTTCCGCCATGCGGTTGCGCATGCGCTCCGTGGCCTCGCTGATGTGTTTGAGCGCCTCCTTGTCCTGCGGTTCATCACCATGGTACTGATAAACATCGAGCCGCATGTTGAGGTTCACCTCCAGCGGCTTTGGCGTCGTGATGGGGATTTGCGGCAACTGTTTGCAGGCGGCCAGGGTGGCTGCGGCGGCGCACAGGATGAGTGTTTCAGCGTGCCAATGCATCAGCGGTCTTGGGTTTGTGTGGTTCCTCATTCCAGCGGTGGTCATAGACATTCACATCGAACTTGCGTGCGCCATTCGGGCCGGTGAACCGCAGATGCCCGCGGCCCTCACGTCCGTAGAAGCGTGCTTTGCCATCAATGGCTTCATAATCGAAGTCGCGCAGGGTTTCCAGTCCGATGCGGGTTATTTGATCCCCGATGGTGCCGGTCAGCGCCTTGGGCAGGGATTTGATCATGTCATTGAGCGCCGAGATCTTGAACCGGCCGTGGGAGCGGTTTTTGAATTCCGCGTCGGTTTGAAACAGGCGGTCCTTGTTGCCGGTGGCGACCACCTTGCCCTGGACCTTGCCGTCGATGAGGAAGTAATCCGGGAACAAGGTGGTCGTTATCGGTCCCAGATCCACGCCTGCGCCAGCCAGCCAGCCGTCCCAGGTAAAAGACTCGTCCAGGTAGATGTCGAACGCGCCATTCACATAACCGCCGTAGGCCGAACTGCCGAACACGCCGTAGATGCCATGCACATCGTAGGTGATGCTCAGGTGGGCCTTTTCAAAGTGGAGCTGCTTCCACCGCAGTTGCTCGACGGTGAATGTTTCCGTCAGATTGTTGTTTCGGTCCTTCATCGGCAGATTGAAATGCACCTGTCCGCGCATGCCGCGAAACTCGAGCTTCAGATCCTTCAGCGTGTAATTGTCCGAGGGAATGTCGAATTGAGCATCGAGCTGGCCGCTTTCCAGTTTTGACGTGAAGCTGAAGGGAAACGGCCGGCTGATGCCCGCCAGCGGCACGCCCTTGGGTGCGAGGATCAGCTTGCCGTCGCTCACCCCCAGGATGTCTACATGCCAGCCTGGTGCGGTTGGAGGCGGGGGGGCGGGAGGGCCGAAGGTCGCATCGGGCAGGGGGGGCTTCACCCTTCATGGATTTGCGGAAGTTTTCCACGTACCAGAACAAATCTTCGCCGACATAGAGCAGTGGCGAGACGATATCCACGCGGTCGATGCGGCGGTGAAGCAGGCCGTCGAGCGTGTAGTACACGTGAATGACATCCATTTCCGCCACCGTGCGCAGCGGCTCATGAGGCGAGGGGATGCGCAGGTGGGTCAGCTTGATGCTCTGGGGTTCGACGTTTTCCGCCAGGCCATCCAGATCCAGCGGTGTCTCGTCGGTGATGAGGTTGACATCAAAGCGCACGGGCGGCAGGCCCGGGGCGATGCGCATGAGCGTCACGCCCATTTTATCCACTTCGATTTTTCCGGTGCTCCAGCGCGCGGCGGCGGCATCTGCCTTGCTCTGAACCACAGCGGCATTGCCACTGAACAAAGTCATCAGCGCATCGCCCACGGCCACATGGCCTTCCGCGATTTTCAACGACTCCAGCCGCTGGGTGCGCCACATCTCCGGCAGCGCTGCCAGGACCTCCACATCGGTGAAATTCAGGACTGGCAGAGACGAACGTTTGGGAATGCTCAACTCCGCTGTGTCGATGCGCAGGAACTGCTTGGACTGCTCGGTCGCAATCGAAAAGCGGGCTGTCGTCTCCAGGCGTTCCGCCAGCTTCATCGCGATGGCAAGCTCACCATCGGTGAGTGTCAGCGTGTCGAACTGCAGCAGCTTCCACCATGGCAGGGCGGGTTTGAGCGCAGTTTTCACGGGGGGTGTTTCGATCTTGTCAAACCAAGGACCGTTTTCCGGGGTGAATTCCAAATGCGGCCCCGTCAGCACCAGGGAGTCCACCTGCTTCAGCTCACGCAGCTTGTCGGGCACCACCTCCAGCGCGGCGGCCTTCATCTGGACGAACGGGCGCGGAGGCGCGCTGGCGTTCATGCGGCCCCAGTGCAGGGAGACATTTGCCAGCGTGAGATTTTGCGGCAGTGACGAGCGCAGTCCCTCGGAGGAAATGTCCAGCCCTTCCAGGTTCGTGCTCCAGACCAGTTCGCCCGCCACGGGGCACAACTCCGTGGGAGACAGTTTCACGATGCCATCGCGGATTTTCAATTCATCAATCCTGGCCTGCCAAGCAGTCGTCTGCTTGGATTCACTTTTGGGCAGCAGGGCTGTTTCGAGCGCGGAGGTCCATTCGATCAGCGGTTGCAGCAGTTGCCCGCTCTCCACGTGCCAGAGGCTGTTTAAATCCTGGGACGCCTTCAGGTCGAAGGCTGCGGCTTTGATCTGACCCGCGCCGTTCAGCGGCTGCACGTGAAGATTTTTCAAATGCACCTCCTGGGTGCCGCCTGAGACCAGGCCGGTGTTGGACAGCCTGAGGCCACGCCCTTCCCAGTCAAACTGCAAGCCGCCGAGCAAAGGCGGCAGTTTCGCGTGGAGAGCCGGACTGAGATCCTGCAACCAGGCCAGGTCAAAGCTGCCGCCCTGCAGCGAGGCTTTTTTCACTTCGATGTCATTGCCATGCATCTCTGTTTCGAGGTGAATGCTGCTGAACACCGGCTGCCCGTGCCACTCTGCCTGCTGGAGGTCCGTGATCACGGTTTTAAACGACGGCGATTTGGTGCCGCCGACCGCCAAGGAATGTACTTTCTGCGTCATGATGACGCTGCAAATGGGCTGCCAGTTTTCATCGCGTACGACAAACTTCGTCGGCAGGAGATCAATCAAGTCCATGCTCCAGCGAAAGGAGGATCCCGCTGCCTCCGGGCTGTCGGGCTGGGGTGCTGCCGGCATGAGCCAGGCCAGGGGCACATCCACCACGGCTTCCTCGACCTTGAGGCCGCCCAGGTTTCCCAGATGCAGCTGGGTCAAGTTGGGCCGCCATTCCACATGGCCCACGCTGGAGACGCGTTTGGAACTGGGGAGGTGCAGGGTGCTTATCTCCCCGATATGCAGGGCTCCGTCCTGCCACTCCAGGGAGACGATTGCCACCTGCATGTCGCCGAGATACCGCCGCAGCAGGGCATTTGCCAGGGACACGCGCTGCTGCCATGCCAGGCAGAGCAGGGCCGCCAGCAGAACGATGCCGAAGAGACTGAGACGCCAGGTCCAGCGCCAGCAGCGGCGGAGTTTGGACGTGGGGGCGGCGGATTTCACGCGCCCAGAATATCATGAAGTCGTTTTTGCGCCACGAACTGATTTGTCGGAAGGCGAAGATGCCAGAACGCCGCGGCATTCCCGCGGCATTCCCGCGAGATTGCCCGGCTTGCTTGCGATGATGCTGCGGACTAAGGTCCGCCCTCCATGCGCGTCTTGACGGTCATTCTTTTTTTGCTGGTGGCAACGTGTCTGCGTGCGCATTCGATTCACACGTCCACGGCGGAGGCGGAGTACAATGCGAAGACGAAAAAGCTGGAGGTGAGTCTCACGGTTTTTGTGAGTGATCTGGAGCTGGCGCTGGTCCGGCAGAGTGAGAGGGAGATGAGGATCGACAAGACGCCTGCGGCGGAATTTGATGCGCAGATTCAGGTGTATCTGGCGAAGACTTTTGTGGTGACGGATGCGACGGGGAAGGTGGCGAAGATGGCGTGGGTGGGACGGGAGATGGATGCGGCGAGCGCGAAGAGCGGTGATCCGGCGGTGGTGCTGTTTTTTGAGGTGGAGGTGGCGGAGGGGGTGGTTGGGACGACGCTAAGGTATGCAGTGTTTCAGGAGTTGTTTAAGGATCAGATGAACCTGCTGCAGCTTCGAGAGGGGGATCGTAAATCTGAGGTTCTCTTCACGCGCGAGCATTCGTCCAAGGATCTGGGCGCGCGTGAGGCAAAGCGCCCGAAAAGTTGAGCGGCATCGTGGCTCTGTCATAGAGTTGCAGATGAACGCGGCGGGACTCTTTGCAGACGCTGCTGGTGAATGCTGGGTGCGGCGCAGTGGTGGGTTTGCTTCCCCGTTGGCGTGCTGTTATACCCAGGGTCGCCTCGCTGAGGCTCGGCTGACCCTGGGCTGAGTCCTCAGCCCTTTCAGGGCTGGCGCGTGGCGGAGCCAAGAGTGGGAGATGACGTCAGTCAGACCAAGAGTTCAGGGTGCAGTGAACATACGACGAGAGGTGTCTGGGCCAAGGCTGATGAGGTGACGGATGTGGCGGGGAAGGTGGCGAAGCTGGAGTGGGTGGAGCGGGAGATGGATGCGGCGAGTGAGAAGAGCGGCGATCCAGCGGTGGTGCTGTTTTTTGAGGTGGGGGTGCCGGAGGGGATTGGTGGGTGGTCTTTGACGTACTCGGTTTTTAATGAAGTTTGCAAAGATCAGGTGAACCTTGTTCAGTTTCGCAGCGGCGCGCGGAAAATTGAGCTGCGCTTTGGGGGTGACGAGCTGGTGAAGAAGCTTTCGCTTTAAGATGGTTTGAATTAACGAACATCTGTTTCTTTCTTCTTGGCCTCTGCTTCCGAACGGGACATCAACTCATCCCAAACAAAGTCAGCCATAAAACAGGCTTCTTTGATGTCATATCGAATGATCGCCTTGACTTCGAGGTTGTCGAGAGTGCCGTCTTCTGCTTCGCCGTCGGGCTGATAAAGGATTACTCTCATTCCTTCTTTGAGACTTAGTCCCAGAGCATCGAGGTCATGCTTTGTTCCGAGGCAAACGAGCGGCGCCGCCCGCAGTCCGTCATTTTCTCCAGGGAAAAGCTTATTAAAATCATGGTATATTCTGTGCATGATTAGGCTTGGATGGACGGCGAGTCGTTCACCCAAAGTATGGAGCGAGTATATTCCGGGCGACTTTGATGGCTTTCATGCGGCCTTCGAGGGTTTTGCCGAAGGTGTCGTCTTCGACTTCGATGCAGAGGGGGCCGGTGTAGCCGATGCGCATGAGCTCGGCCATGAAGGCGGCCCAGTTGATGTCGCCGTAGCCGGGAATGCGGGGCTGGTGCCACTTCAAGGGGAAGTCGAAGCGGCCGACTTCGTTGAGGGCGGCGCGGTTGATTTTGACGTCTTTGGCGTGGACGTGGAAGAGCTTGGATTTGAACTCGGCGAGGGGGCTGAGCGGGTCCATGTCCTGGAGGATGAAGTGGGAGGGGTCGTAGTTGAGGCCGAAGCTGGCGGAGTCGATGTCGTGGAAGGCGCGGCGCCAGATGGCCGGGGTGGTCATGAGGTTTTTGCCGGCGGGCCATTCGTCGCGGGTGAAGGACATGGGGCAGTTTTCGATGCCGATTTTGACGCCATGATCTTCGGCGTACTTGATGATGGGCTGCCAGATCTTGAGGAAGCGGGGCCAGTTTTCATCGACGGTTTTGGTCCAGTCGCGACCGACGAAACCGGTGACGAGATTCACGCCGAGCTTGGGTGCGGCGGCGATGACTTTTTTGAAGTGGGAGACGCCTGCGCGTGAGACGGCGGCATCGGGATCGAGCATGTTGGGGTAATAACCGAGGGCGCTGATGCTGACGCCCTGATCCTGACAGTGGCCGAGGATTTCCTGGGCTTTGGTCTTTGTGAGGTTGGTGACGTCGATGTGGGTGACTCCGGCGTATTTGCGCTCGGCTTTGCCAACGGGCCAGCACATGACCTCAACGGTGGAGAAGCCTTCGTGGCGGGCGAAGTTGAGGACGTTGTCGAACGAGAGTTCGGGGAGGATGGCGGTGACGAAGCCGAATTTCATGGGGGGAAGGGGAGATCGAGGATCGGTGGCAATGATTTACACCCAATCGTGACGGTGCTGGATATGACTAACGCGAATATTCGCGAATTATTGGGAATGGCGCTGGGTTGGATTCTGGTTTGTGGCCATTCGCGGTCCTTCGTGAACATTCGCGTTTAGTGCATGGGCACAAAAAAGGGCGGGAGTGTGAGTCCCGCCCTTTTGAAGGAGTGTGTTACTTGGCTTCGGCAGAGATGTCTTTTTTGCCTTCGAGGACTTTGTCCACGAGGCCGTATTCGGCGGCCTGGGCGGCGGACAGGTAGTTGTCGCGGTCGGTGTCGCGCTCGATCTGCTCGACGGATTTGCCGGTGTGGTGGGCGAGGATGCGGTTGAGGCGTTTTTTGAGGCCGAACATGTATTCGACGGTGCGCTCGACATCGCTGGCGGTGCCGCGTGCGCCGCCGGAGACCTGATGGATCATGATGTCGGAGTTTGGCAGGGCGTAGCGCTTGCCTTTGGTGCCTGCGGCGAGAAGAACGGCGCCCATGCTGGCGACGAGGCCGATGCTGTAGGTGCAGACGTCGCAGGTGAGGAATTGCATGGTGTCATAGATGGCGAGGCCAGCGGTGACGCTGCCGCCGGGGCTGTTGACGTAGATGTTGATGTCCTTCTTCGGGTCCTGCATCTGGAGGAAGAGGAGCTGGGCGATGATGATGGAGGCCATCGTGTCGTTCACTTCGCCACCGAGGAAGATGATGCGGTCCTTCAGGAGGCGGGAGTAGATGTCATAGGCGCGCTCGCCACGGCCTTCGGACTCGATGACGGTGGGGACCATGTAACTGGACTGCGGCGCGATGGAGGTGGGAAAATCGGAGTATTGGCTGGGGGTCATGGGTGGAATGAAGAGGTGGGGGGAAGGGTTGTCAATGTGGGAGGAAAGATGAAGGAGGGAAGCGGAGGTGTGAATGTTGCGGAGCGGGAAATGACGAATGAGTAAATCCGAATGACGAATTTGGGGTGATGGATCAGGTTTGGGTGGAGGAGGCGAGTTTGAGGCCGACGACGCCGGAGATGATGAGCAAGATGCATACGAACCGCGCGGCGGTGCGGGGTTCATCAAAGATGCAGATGCCGATGAGGGCGGTGCCGATGGCACCGATGCCGGTCCAGATGGCATAGGCGGTGCCAATGGGCAGGGTGCGCAGCGCGAGGGAGAGGAAGAAAAAACTGGCGATCATGAGCACGACGGTGATGACGCTGGGCCACAGCCGCGTCCAGCCGACGGTCTGTTTCAAGCCGACGGCCCAGGCCACTTCGAGGAGTCCGGCGATGATGAGGTGGAACCAGGGCATGATGAAAGAAGAACTACGCCCCCGCAGATACTTTGGCCGCGCGTTGCTTGCGGCGGGCGACGACATCATCGCGTTTGGTGCGGACGGCGGCGGTGTCGGCACTGCGGCCTTGGGCGAGGACCTCTTTTTCCAACGCAGTGAGCACTTCGATGTAGCGGTCGTAGAGCGGCAGGGAGGCGGCGTCTTTTTGCTGTGCGTATTTTTTTTCCGCGCTGCGGTAGGTGTTGCGAAGAGTGACCACGGACTTGTGCAGACTTGGGGGGTCGATGGAGGGCATGAACTTGTGGGTGGTGAAACGCTGCTTTTCCTCACGTAGGGCGAGCGCTTCATCCAGCCGGGCGGCCTTGCTGGCGTCCTGGATCGTGCGCTCAAGCGCCGTGAGATAACCCGCGCCCAGCGTGTTGAGCTGCTCGGTGTAGATGGCGTTCACATCTCGTTCAAAGGCGGTCTGAAACTGGGATTCCAACTGAGACAGACGATACAGGATTGGCTCGCTGGTGGTGACGGGAGGTGCTGAAGTGCCCGGTGCCATGGCGGGTGGGGTGCTGCGGACGGGGGCAGATTTCACCGGCGGTGGTGGTTCCGGGCGAGTTGGGGGTGGCGATTTTGAACGATTGGTGGTGGCGATTTTTGGCGCGGGTGCAGGTGGGGGCGTGACCGTTGTGGTTTCGGTGGTTTCAGGCGGATTGGGCGAGGCGGCGGGGGGCTGGTTATTGACGATGAGCCAGGCACCGATGCCGAGGATGAGCAGAGCGGCGATGACGTAGGGCAGCGTCGAGGTGGAGGCGGCTTTGGGCGGCGGCGGCTGATACGGCTCATGCTGCGGGGCCATGCGCTGCTGCTGCGAAGAGCCGGGATTGTGTGAGGAAGGCACCACGGTGCGACCGGGGGTGTGCGGAAGCTGCTGGGGCAGCGCAGCGCTGGATTCCTGCCCGGGTTCCGCACGCGGGGTGGTCAGAATCACGTCCAGCGCCAGACGCAGTTCCTGGCTGCTTTGATAACGCTCTTCGCGGTCGTGTTCCAAGGCGCGGCGGATGATGGCGTCAAAGCGTGGATCAATGCTCTGAAATTTCTGCGACGGCATTTTGAACATGCCGCGCGGGATGTCGCCAGTGAGCATCTGATACAGCATGACCCCGACGGCGTAGATGTCCGCACGGCCGTCCACATCCGAGCCAGGCATGAGCGACTCCGGGGCCACGTAGTCGGGCGTGCCTAAAGCCATGCCCGTTTGCGTGAGACCGTAGCTCTGGGTCTTGTCCGAAAGCTTGGCGAGGCCAAAGTCGGCCACTTTGATGCGGCCTTCCATGTCGATGAGCACATTGGAGGGCTTGATGTCACGATGTACGATGCCCTGCTTGTGCGCGTAGCCGAGCGCATCGCACAAATGGGCGGTGATGGCCAGCGCATGCTCGGGGGGCAGCTTGCCTTCGCGGGCGATCATGCGCTGCACATCGGTGCCATCCACGAACTCCATGACGAAGTAGAGCTGGCCGTCCACCGTGCGGCCAAAATCATACACGCTGACAATGGCGGGGTGATTCATGCGGCCCATCAGCCGGGCCTCGTTTCTAAAGCGCTCGGCAAAGGCAAGATCCTGCCGCTCAATAGCCGGGGGCAGCAGCTTGATCGCGACGTCGCGTTCCAGGCTGAGCTGCGTGCCCTTATAAACCGCCCCCATGCCGCCACGGCCGATCAGCATGTGCACTTCATACTGCGGGAGTATTTCCTGCAATTCCTCCGGCGTGGGCGGCTCCCAGCGCCCGCTGCCGCCGGTGGTCTTTGGCGGAGGAACGGGGTTGGAGGAGTCGCTCATGGCTGGGCTAGGGAAGGAAACGCCGTTTAATTAGCAGAATTACCTCCAGTCGTACGAGAAGTTGCTTCCCAGCACAAGCATTGAGGCAAGGAATGACGCGATGGGTTGATTTCTGTGACAGACTCGCCTAACTCCGCGCCCCATGAATGAAAGTCTGAAGATTTTAAGCGGCTCAGCCCATCCAATGCTGGCGCAGTCGATTGCCCAAAACTTGAACATTGCGCTGTGCGCCGCAGAGCTGACGACTTTCCCGGACGGCGAGACCTTCGTGCAGATCCATGAGAACATTCGCGGCGGTGATGTTTTCATTGTGCAGCCGACCTGCCCGCCAACGAATCAAAACCTGATGGAGCTGCTGATCATGGTGGATGCCGTGCGCCGTGCGAGTGCGGCCCGCATCACGGCAGTGCTGCCCTTCTTTGGCTACGCCCGTCAGGACCGCAAAGACCGCCCGCGGGTACCGATCACGGCCAAGCTGGTGGCGAACCTGCTCGTGGCCGCCGGGGTGAACCGCGTGCTCACCGTGGACCTGCATGCCGGGCAGATTCAGGGCTTTTTCGACATTCCGGTGGATCATTTGTACGCAGCCCCGGTGCTGATGAAGGCGATCCGTGAACGCGAGATCAAAGACCTGGTGGTGGTTTCTCCCGATGTGGGTGGCATCAAAATGACGCATGCTTTTGCCAAGGCGCTCGGCGCTCCCATGGCCATTGTGGCCAAAAATCGTGTCAGTGCCGAAGAAGTCGAGGCGCACAGCGTCATTGGCGATGTGGCGGGGAAAAATGTCCTGCTGGTCGATGACCTGACTGAAACCGCCGGGACGCTCACCGCCGCCGCCGACCTGCTGCTGAAGCACGGGGCGAAAACGATTTATGCCGGTGTCTCCCACGCCGTGCTGGGTGAAAAGGGCCGGAACCGCATTATTAAATCGCCCATTGTCGAGCTGCTGGCCACCAATTCGACCCCGCAGGCTACGGGGGAAAAAGTCACCGCTTTGGACATTGCGCCCCTGCTGGCACAGGCGATTGGCCGCATCCACGGCAATGAGTCTGTCACATCCCTGTTTGACACGCGGGGGTAGGCGTGTATCCTTCGCGCCCTTTTTCCAAAACTTAATCTCCTCCTCTGAGGAATCCCGACCATGGCTAAAATTCTCGATCTCCAGGCAGAAGTCCGCACCCAGTCCGGTACTGGTGCCGTCAAACGCATGCGCAAAGCAGGCACCATTCCAGCCGCCCTCTATGGTCGCAAAGTGAAGCCAGCCAGCATCCAGGTGCACGGGAAAACCTTTTCGAAGCTTCTTGAAGGCAGCGCCTCGGACAACATTCTTGTCTCGCTGAAGATTGGTGCCGAAGAGCAGCTCGCCCTGGTGCAGGAAGTGCAGCATGACTATCTGCGCGGTGGCATTCTCCACATCGACTTCCACGCCGTGGCCGCCGATGAAGAAATTCATGCCAACGTGCCTGTCGCCATTGTGGGCGAAGCCAAAGGCCAGAAGCAAGGTGGTCTGGTGGAAGCCATCCATCACGAAATCGAAGTCCGCTGCCTGCCGAAGGATCTGCCAGAAAGCATTCAGATCGACGTCACCAGCCTCGAAGTGGGCAAGGGCATTCACGTTCGCGAAATCAACTTCCCTGAAGGTGTCACCTGCCACCTGGGTGGCGATGTCGTCATTGTCATGTGTGAAGAGCCCAAGGTGGAAGTCGAACCCGAGCCTACCGCCGCTGCCGCCGCCCCTGCTGCCGGAGCCAAGCCAGCCGCTGGTGCTGCTGCCGCCGCCCCTGCTGCCGGAGCCAAGCCAGCCGCTGGTGCCAAGCCCGCTGCTGCTGCTGCTGCTGCTGCCAAGCCAGCCGCCAAGAAGTAATCTCCGCACCTGTTCCAAGATGTGGCTTCCGGCGCGGAAACAACGAGCAGCGGCGTGAGTACGCCGCGCCTCATTGTCGGCCTCGGCAATCCCGGCGAAACCTACCGCGACACACGCCACAACATTGGATTTATGGTGCTGGACGAAATCGCCAAACGCATGGGAGCCGCTTTCCGCGAGGAAAAGCGGTGGTCCGGTCTGGTGGCGAAATTCACCGGCGGCTACCTGCTCAAGCCGCTCACGTTCATGAACGACAGCGGTCGTGCCGTGCAGTCCGTGGGGCATTTTTACAAAGCCTCGCCCGAGCAGACACTCGTGGTCTATGACGATGTCGATCTGCCGCTGGGCCGTCTGCGTTTTCGTACCAGTGGCTCTGCTGCCGGCCACAATGGCATCCGTTCCCTGATCGCCTCGCTCGGCTCCGATGAATTTCCGCGATTGAAAGTCGGCATCGCTCCGGCGGATGGCCGCCCTGCTGGCGAACGCATGGTGGGCCACGTGCTGGGCAAATTCCGCGCCGAGGAGCAGCCTGCGCTGCAAACCGTGATCCAGCGTGCCGCAGATGCCGTGCTTTCTGCGGTTGATAGCGGCCTAGAAGCGGCCATGAATGTCTTCAACCGACAAACCGAATCTTAACCCCCCGAAACCACACCACCTATGAACCGCAAATACGAGGCACTCATCGTGCTCGACACCAAAGGCAAAGAAGAAACCGTTGACTCCCTCGTCAGCACGATCAGCAAAGACATGGAAAAGTCCGGTCTGAAGCTTGAGCAGATCGACAACATGGGCAAACGCAAGTTTCCCTTCAACCCACGCCACGTTGAAAGCGGCCACTTCATCAACATCCAGTTCACCGGTGCTCCTGCCGCTGTGGACAGCCTCCGCTCCAAGCTGAAGCTGAACGAAAACGTGTATCAGCAGTATTACCTGAAGCGCAGCGCGTAGTCCGCCAGCGTCGGTGTTTTTCATCACCCCGGTTTCGCGTTGAGGCGCGAGCCGGGGTTTTGTTTTTGGAGTGGGGCGGTGGGGATGGGAGGATGAGGGGGTGCTGATTTTTTGCAAAGGAATGGTCAGGCAAGGGAATGGCTGGAGGTGGAGCGCGGCACCCCGCTCAGAAGGACGGAAAGGACGGAAAACTGAGAATTGAACATTGGCCGACGGGGGGAAGCTGCAAAGCCGACTCATGCGGTCCTCTCCAGGCAGTAGGGCGAGGGCCTAGAAGAGGTGTTCACTTTGATCTTGTGAAAGCTTTTGGCTTTGCAGAGGATGGGGGCATGAAAGTACGCGTTATCGTCCTGCTGGTGGCCTGCTTGATCTTGGGCGGTTCATCCAGCATGGCCCAAAGTCTGGATGAAACGCGAGCCAAGGCTGAGAAGGGGGATGCTGCGGCGCAGTACGATCTAGCCACGAGTTATTTCAAAGGCACCGGAGTGGCCAAAGACGACGCCGAAGCCGTGAAGTGGTTGCGCAAGGCGGTCGAGCAGGGCTTTGCCAAGGCGCAACGAAGTCTCGGCTTCATGTATTCCGAAGGCGCAGGTGTTACGAAAGACGAGGCCGAAGCGGTCAAGTGGTGGCGCAAGGCTGCGGAGCAGGGCGATGCCAGGGCGCAGGGCAATCTTGCCACCATGTATTTCAATGGAACCGGTGTGGCGAAAGATCTGGCTGCAGCGGCGCAGTGGTACGGCAAGGCGGAGAAGGGCTGGCGCCAGGCTGCGGAGCAGGGCGACGCTGAGGCGCAGCGCGATTTGGGCGCGATGTATGTCACTGGCACAGGTGTGGCGAAAGATGAGGCCGAAGGGGAGAAGTGGTTACGCAAGGCAGCCGAGCAGGGCGAAGCCAATGCACAGTACAATCTCGGCTATCTGCTTGCCAAGGGCTCAGGCGTGGCCGAAGCTGTGAAATGGTACCGCAAGTCTGCGGAGCAGGGCGAAGCCAATGCGCAGTACAATCTAGGCTTCATGTATGCCAACGGCAGAGGTGTGGCGCAAGACGCAACCGAAGCGGTGAAGTGGTGGCGCAAGGCGGCGGACCAGGGCCTGGCCGGTGCGCAGAATGAGCTCGGCTTGATGTATGCCAATGGCACCGGGGTGGCGAAAGACGCGGACGAGGCGTTGAAGTTGTACCGCAAGGCGGCGGAGCAGGGCGATGCCAATGCACAGGGCAATCTCGGTATCATGTATGTCAATGGCACCGGGGTGGCGAAAGACGGGGCCGAAGCGGTGCAGTGGTTGCGCAAGGCAGCGGAGCAGGGCAATGCCAAGGCGCAGAGCAATCTTGGCCTGATGTATGCCACAGGCATAGGGGTGGCGAAAGACGATGCCGAAGCGGCGAAGTGGTACGGTCAGGCGGCGCAGTGGCTGCGCAAGGCGGCTGAGCAGGGCTTTGCCGGTGCGCAGAGAAATCTCGGCGTGATGTATGCCGAAGGCCGAGGTGTGGCGCAAGACGACGCCGAAGCCGTGAAGTGGTACCGCAGGGCTGCGGATCAGAACGATCCCGACGCACAGTACGCACTCGCCATCTGCTATGCCGAAGGCCGGGGCACTGCCAAGGATCAGGTGGAGGCCGGAAAATGGGTCAGCCTCGCGGCAGCTCAGGGGATGGCGGAGGCGAAGAGCCGCCAGGAGGCGCTGGAACGCGGCCTCACGCCTGAGCAGCTTGCTGAGGCGCAACGATTGGTGCGGGAGTGGAAACCCCAGAAGGAGGTGGGGGCCAAGGGTGCGAAGTAGGAGCGGCGGAGGCTACCATCGCACACGCGAGGAGGCATTTATTGAGTCTTTCCTGTCGGTTTGTGGGGCCTGCGCGGAGCCGCTGACTGAAAACTGGGAATTGAAAATTGGCCGGAGGTCTGCGGCGGAACGGGAGGTGGCTTGGGCGTTGCTAGTGGGAAGCGGAGCCTTGGGTGCAGGCAGGAGTGCCTGCATCACTTCTCAGGCGTCGAGGCCGAAGGCGGTGTGGACGACGCGGGCGGCGTTTTCGACTTCGGCTTCATCGACGATGACGGCCGTTTTGATCTCGCTGGTGGAGATCATCTGGATGTTGATCTTCGCATCGGCGAGGGCTTTGAACATCTTGGCGGCGACGCCGCTGTGGCTGCGCATGCCGATGCCGACGACGCTGACCTTGGCGATGCTGCTCTGGGTGCGGAGCTGGGCTTTGTCGCCGAGGTCGGGCAGGACGGCTTTGAGCGCGGTTTCCGCCTTGGCGAGGTCGGCACCGCTGAGGGTGAAGGAGATGTCGGTGATGCCGTCGAAGCTGACGTTTTGCACGATCATGTCGATCGTGATGTTGGCGGTGGCAATGGCACCGAAAATGGCGGCGCTGATGCCGGGGCGGTCGGCGACGTCGTCGATGGTGACCTTGGCCTGATTGCGCTCGAGGCTGACGCCGCGGACGACGACAGACTCCATGCCGGGGGATTCTTCTTTCACGATGGTTCCGGGGTTGTTGTTCATGCTGTTGCGCACTTCAAAGCGCACACCAAATTTGTTGGCAAACTCGACGCTGCGGCTCTGCATCACCTTGGAGCCGGAGGAGGCCATTTCGAGCATCTCCTCGTAGCTGATTTCGTTGATCTTCTGCGCGGTCTTCACGACGCGGGGGTCGCAGGTGTAAACGCCGTCCACGTCGGTGTAGATCTGGCAGAGGTCGGCCTTGATGGCGGCGGCCATGGCGATGGCGGTCAAGTCGCTGCCGCCGCGACCAAGGGTGGTGATTTCACCGCTGGCGGTTTCGCCTTGGAAGCCGGCGAGCATGACGATGTTGCCTTCATCGAGCATCTGCTGCACCGCAGACGGGGTGATGTTGACGATGCGGGCCTTGGTGTGGACGCCGTCAGTGGAAATGCCTGCCTGTGCGCCGGTGAGTGACACGGCCTTGCCGCCGAGGGCGTTGATGGCCATGGCGGTGAGGGCGATGGTGGTCTGCTCGCCGGTGGCGAGGAGGACGTCCATCTCACGCTCGATGGGTTCGCGCTCTGGGGAGACTTCTTTGGCCAGCCGAATCAGGTTGTCCGTGACGCCGGACATGGCGGAGACAACGGCGACCACTTGATTGCCCGCACGCTGCGTTTCCAGAATGCGACGTGCGCAGTTGCGGATTCGCTCGGGATTGCCGACGGAGGTGCCGCCGTATTTCTGGACGATGAGGGCCATGCTGGGGTTGGGGGAAAGGGCGCGGAAAATGGCATGCGGGGGCGGGTGCGCAAGGGGGGATTTGGGGTGGGGGAGGGTAGTTAGCCGTTGTTGGCGGTTGTTTGCGATGGTTGGCGGTTGTTTCGGAGGAGGTGGGTGTGCGGGGGTGGAGGGTGAATTGGGGGCGCTGGGCGACAGACAGGAGTGTCCATCGTACCTGCCGGAATGCGTTGCCGAGGGGGCTAGGCGAGGACTTGCTGCTGCTCGCTGGCGCTGAGGGGGCGCCATTTGCCGGGTGCGAGGGCTAGTTTCTCCAGGTTGATGCCGCCGATGCTGACGCGGATGAGGCGGAGGGTGGGGAAGCCGACGGCGGCGGTCATGCGGCGGACCTGGCGGTTTTTGCCTTCGGTGAGGGTGAGTTCGAGCCAGGAGGTGGGGATGTTTTTGCGAAAGCGGATGGGCGGATCTCGCGGCGGGTGGGCGGGCTCGGGGTCGAGGCGCTGGGCTTTGCAGGGCAGGGAGTGGAAATCTTTCAGATCGAGGCCGGAGCGGAGCTTGCGCAGGGCTTCATCGGAGATCTCACCATCCACCTGGGCATGGTAGGTGCGGGGATGGGCGTGGCGGGGATTGAGGAGGCGGTCGTTCCAGCGGGCTTCGTCGCTGAGGAGCAGAAGGCCCTCGGAGTCGCGATCCAGACGACCGATGGCATACACTTCGGGTGGGAAGCCGAATTCGGCGAGGGTGCGGTGGGAGGGATGCTCCTGGGTGAACTGGGAGAGGACGTCGAAGGGCTTGTAGAAAGCGAGGAGCATGCTGGCGGTCATTTATCCGAGTAGGAGGCAAGCTTCTTCAACAATTCATTGCGCTGATTTTGGTAAGGGGTCGGTTTTGCCCCTTGGGCGGTGCTGCCTGCGGCCGCAAAAATTTTGCCAACAATGGTGATGAGCGCGATGACGCCGATCAGGGCGAATCCCCATCCAACGAGCGGAAAAATAAATGGAGCTCCATGCCCCGAAGAGGACACGGCAAAAAACACGCCGAAGGAAATGAATATCGTAAAGAAAACCACCGCCACAAATCCCGCAGCCGCCCCTTCTCCACGCGACAGTTCTTTGGCTCGAGCGGCGGCCAAGGCGGGAGCATTTTCGCGGTCAAGCCGCTCGAGTTCGTTCTGCAGGGTGAGGACCTCGAGGCTTTCGGCCATCTTGTCTGTGTTCTCGGCGATCTTGGCGACTTCCTCGGTGAAGATGGAATTGTCGGTGCGCTTTACCTCCAGGCTGCTCTGGCAAAACTGGCAGGTGACGAAGCGGGTGGTGCCAGAGACTTGAAGCGGAGCGCCGCAGTGGTTGCAACGAACGGAGAGCGTTTCCATGCCGCGAGGCTAGCGGGCTACCGGCAGATTTTCAAGAGTGGTTCCAAAACGCATCACATCTTCTAATGCGAGGCGTTTCTGTTCGAACTCATCTTCAGACATACGGCGCGGGATGTGATGAGGTTTGTCGAAGACGATGGTCACTTTGGCAAAGGGAAGCGGGAGGAGGAATTCGTCCCAGGTCTTGAACTGGATGGCGTGGCTGTAGTGAAGATGCACGGGGATGATGGGCGCGCCAGTGAGCTGGGCGAGCTTGACGATGCCTGGCTGCACGCGATGCAGCGGGCCACGCGGGCCATCGGGGGTGATGCCAATTTCATAGCCTTCACGCGCCTTGGCTGCGAGGGCGATGAGGGCGCTCATGCCCTTCTCGGGTTTGGAGCTGGAGCCGCGCTCGGCTTCGATGCCGAAGCTTTCGCAGACATCGGCGATGATCTGGCCATCACCGCTGGGGCTGGTCAGAATGGTGCCGGGGACATTGGCGAACCACTCATGGTGCAGCCACGGGATGAGAAACATGCGGTTGTGCCAGAAGGACCAGATCCAGCCTTTGCGCGTGGCATCAAACACACCAGCGTCGTCGCGCACTTCCCAGCGCAAGGTCATGCCGATGCCGCGCATGATCCATGCGATGATTTTGCCGGCGGATTTGATGCGGATTTTGGCCATGAGCGGATGCGCTACTGCATGGCGGTGTTCTCAGCGGTGGTCAAGCCACGGGCTACCACTTGAACAAATACATGATCCCCAAGGTGAGCAAGCCAATGGCGAAGGCTCCGATGCCCAAGCTGAAACTTGCCGTGGCGTCCGTCGAGCCACCGACGATGATGGCGCTGCCCTGAATGTTGGAGGGGAGGTAGCGTACCTTGACGTCCGGATCGGTGACCTTGGTGTTGCTGGCGTGAGCGGAGAAAAAGTCTGAGCGCACCTCGAAGGTCTGTTTTACCGGAACACCTTTTTGCGGCGTGTAGGAGACATCCAGTTTGTAGCTGCTTGAGCGTCGTCCTTTGCGCCATTCACCGCCTTCGATAAAGCCTTCCACCGTGACGCCTTGTTGTTCGAGTTTGGAGAGTCGTTCTTTCTCCTGATGACCTTTGTAGGTGAAAAAAGGACCGCCAATAATGGCGAAAGCCGCGATGAGCTTGATTTTGGAGGGCGCTTCCATTTGTGTATTATCGAGATAAGCCACCGTTTTATCCAAAGTTGATGCATGGGTCAATGCCAATTCGCCAAGGCCAGTCTAAGGCCACGTCTTACCGGAAGTGCTTCACCAGCTCAATCACCGAGCCGTAATCCTCGCGGCGGAAATCGACGCGGTCGAAAATCTCGCTGATGACATGGAGACCGAGGCCACCGATGCGGCGGTCGATGGAGGGAGGGGTGACGAGTTTTTGGAAGTCCTCGTTGGTGATGCCGGAGCCGAAATGCTCAATGAGGATGCGAACCAAGCCGGGGGCTGATTCGATGCGGCAACTGGCGGCGCGCTGCGTGCTGGAGGAGCAATAGGCGTATTTGCAGATGTTGCTCATCACCTCATCACAGCCGAGCACGAGGAGGCCGGTGAATTCGTCATCGAGGCCGTGATACGCGGACCATGCTTCGATGAATTCGCGCACCAGACGCAGGGTGTCCGGATGGCAGGTGAGGGCGATTTGACCGGCTGGCGGAGTGGAATGATCGGTGAGCGTCAGCACGGTGGCGTCGTCCTGGTAGCTGGCAGCGCTGGCAAAGGTGCGCCATTGCTCGACGAGGTGGTTTAAAAAGCCATCGCCACCGTTGGTGTGCTGCATGGCGGCACCGAAGGCGGCGTCTTCAAAGTATTCGCCAGTGCTGTTCTGCACTTCGAGAATGCCGTCGGTATAGAGCATCCATTGACGACCCGTGCTGAAGGGGAGGGCGATCTCCGCATAGCGGGCTGCACAGGAGATGCCGAGCGGGGCGTTGCCAGGTGCGGCGACCTCTTTCCATACCGAACCGTCGAATACCTGCGCACCTGGAAGTCCGGCGCAGCAGAGCCACACACGCCGAATCTTCGGACAGACGAGCATGGCGTTGATGGCGATGAAGCGACCCGCCTTCATCACTCCACACAGACGCTGATTCAGTGTCTTCATCCATTCGGCGAGACTCATCGAGACACAGAGATGCGCGGTGGAGGCGATCAAGGTGGTGCCGCGTGCCATGTCGAGTGCGGCGGGCAGGCCCTTGCCGCAGACATCGCCGACGCCGAGGAGGATTTTGCCATCATCGATTTGATGCCAGAAATAAAAATCGCCACCGACCTCGCTGGCGGGTTCATAGAAAGTCTCGACCGCCACGCTGCCGAGACGCGCCTGTGGCGCGGGCAAGAAGGAGTTTTGGATTTCCGTGGCGAGCGAGAGCTGCTGCCGGTTTTCGGCTTCCAGGATGGCCTTTTTCTGCGATTGGAGCCGCATCAGTGTCACGGCGATGAGGCTGCCAAACGTTTCGAAGATCTCCACGTCCTGCGTGGTGAAGGCGGCGCCATGGTTCGGATTGATCGCCTGCATCACGCCGAGGCAGCGGTCACCATCCAGCAGGGGGATCGTGACCATGGCACGGGTGACGAGGTCGGACTTGTCGGAGGCCGGCCGGAAGTGGCGTGGATCGCTCAGCGCGTCTTCGATGTTGACGACTTTTTTGGTCGCATAGACGGCGCCGGCGATGCCCTTGCCCTTGGGCACGCGAACCTCCATGGCATTGATGGGATCAAGCGTGGAGCGGATGCGGAGATCCCCGCTGGGACCATCGGGCAACAGGATGGAGCACACTTCACAGTCCATCACCTCACGCGAACGCTGCAGGATATGCTTTGCCAGTTCGACCAGATCCTGCGTGCTGCTGAGACGACGCGCCACGTCGAGCAGCACGCTCTGGCGCGATGCGATGGGCTGCGGATTACTCATGGCGTTTGAAGAGTTTGAGAATGCCTTTTTTCTTTTCCTCAGGTGAAGCGCTTTCTGCAGGCATGGGGTTGCCGGCGGCAGGTTTGGCTCCTGATTCGAGTTCTTTGATACGTACCGGGTAGGGGGTGTGGTTGCGGCGCATGTGCTCGATGATCTGCTCCTTGGTGGGCACGTCATTCTCTTTGCTGCCAAAGATCAGGCGGCTGGGCTTTTCCGCGAGCGTGCCGGTGATGTACTCGCCCCAGATGACGAGGGCGCTCATTTCTTCGACCAGGGTGTTGATCTTGCGCATCGTGGTGTCGAGGTGCTTCTCCAGTCCGGGGCCAGAGGCGTTTTCGCCACCCGCGAGCATTTTATGGAGATCGGTGGTGATTTCTTCAATTCGCTTCTTCAGGCCGGGCTTGCCGTCGGGCGTGCCTGCCATCGTCTGATTGAGTTCCTTGGAAAAGCCTTCGAGGTTGGCGAGGATGGCGTCCGCACGATTGGCGAGGCCTTTGTCCGCCGCGCCTTTCGGACCTTTGACGAGCTCCTGGATGCCCGTGACGGTGTCTTCGAGCTTGTCGGCCACGGCATTGATTTTTTGACCAAAGCCGGGCGTTTTGCCGTCACCGGTGAACGTCGTTTTCAGCTCCTGGGTGAAGGCTTCGATGTTGGCCAGCGAGTCGGTAATTTGCTGGGAGGCATCGCCCTGGCCCAGTGGCCCTGTGATTTTTTTGAGATCGGCGGTGATGTCCCGGATATTTGCAAAGATGGCATCGCCACCTGGCAGCATCATTTCCAGCAGGCTGCCGAGACTGGAGGAAGTGAGCTTTGCGCCATCGGCCAGCAGACCTTCTTCATCGTCCAGACGTATCAGCGCGATGTGTTTTTCTCCCAGGATGGATGCAGCGCTGATGATGATCTTCACCCTGGCTGGAATGGGAGCCGGCTCGAAGACCTCGACGTGAACACGGACCGTGTTGCTTTGGATGAGGCGGTCGGCGGGAGCGAGGTGCTCAATGCGGGTGACTGTGCCAATATTGTCGCCGGCGAACAGCACCTCGGTATTGCGGTGAATTCCGGTGATGTCGGCAAAGTCCACGGAGAAGTGCAGATGGGGTTTGCGCCAGGGATCGCCCGAGACGGCGAAGACCAGCGCGCCGAGCAGCACCAGGGAGCACAGAATGACCAGGGTCGCCACGGTGGCATCTTGCTTGTTTTTCATGGCTTGGAGGAGTGAATGGCTGAGCGTGAATACTGGCCGGTGTCGTTGAGGCCGAGCAGCGTTTCGCGGTAAAGCACCTCGCCGGAGTCATCGCCGTCGTGGCCCTGCGGGTCACCGTTGATGAACTGCTGTACGGCTGGATGGGGATGCGCGCGGATTTCTGCGGGCGTGCCAGCCGCGATGATGGTTCCCTGATTCGCACCGGTGCCCAGCATGATGATGCGGGTGCCGATGCGGAAGACGCTGTTCATGTCATGGGTTACGACCACCACGGTTGCGCCGATCTTTTGGGTGAGGCGCTGGGTGAGTTCATCGACCACGGCGGTCATGATGGGATCGAGACCGGCGGTTGGTTCATCGCTGAAGACGAGCGGCGGGTCCAGGGCGAGCGCACGTGCGAGCGCGGCACGTTTCTTCATGCCGCCGCTGATCTCGGAAGGCTTCTTGTGGCCGTGACCGGTGAGCCCGACCTGCTCCAGTTTCATTTTGACCACGGTGTCGATCAGACCGGCATCGAGCTGAGTGTGCTCATTCAAAGGCAGCGCCACGTTTTCCGCCACTGAGAGCGATTGCAGCAATGCGCCGGATTGAAAGAGCATGCCGTAGCGGCCGCGTAGTTTTTGCAGCGCATCCGCATGCATCGAGGTGATCTCCTGGCCAAAGATTTTGATGCTGCCAGAACTGGGCTTTTCAGTGCCGATGAGGTGTCGCAGCAGGGTGCTCTTGCCGCAGCCGCTGCCGCCCATGATGACAAAGGTGTCGCCAGCATAGACCTTGAAACTCACGCCATTGAGCACCTTCTGCGAGCCGAAATGCCGCACGAGGGAGTCAACCTCGATGATGGGTTCGCGAGTGGTCAGATCTGGAGCGGCGTCTGGCATCAGAAGAAAAACAAGGCGGTGAGGAGGGCGTTGGCGATGAAAACACTCAGCAGGGAGACGACGACCGAGCGTGTGGTAGCGAGGCCAACACCTTCAGCGCCGCCGGAGACATTCAAGCCGATGCTGCAGGCGATGGTCACGATCAACACGCCGAAGACGCCGCTTTTGAGCATGCCGATGCCGATGTCGCGCAATTCAACATACTGCAGTGCGTGATTGACGAAAAACGCCGTGGACATGTGCAGGGAAAAGTGACCGATGAGCCAGCCGCCAGCAAGGCCCACATAGATGCTGAACACCGTCAGCAGCGGCAGCATGAGGACCATGGCCAGAAAGCGCGGCACAATGAGCCACGACATGGGCGGAATCGCCATGACCTCAAGCGCTTCGATTTCTTCAGAGACTTTCATGGTGCCCAGCTCGGCCGTCACCGAGGAGCCGCTGCGGCCAATGACGATCACGGCTGTCACCAGTGGTGCGAGTTCGCGAATGAGGCTGGAGGACACGAGCCCAGGGACAAAAGCTGTGGCACCGAGCTTCGCGAGCTGAGCGGCCGACTGCATGGCGAGCACCACGCCAATGGTCAGGGCGGTGAGAGCTGACATGGGCACCGCATGCACGCCAATGCGTACGATTTGAGCAAAGGTGTGGCCGATGCGCCAGCCCCTACCGCGAAACGGCGCGACGAACAGCCAGTAGAGCAAACTTCCGCACAAATCGAAGTATTGGCGGAAGGCTGCGGTCATGGGCGGAGTCTGAAAGGACTAGCGTTTGCTGGTCAGGTCGGCGGCGTTCAAGGCCGCCTCAACTGTGGGAAGGTGGGAGATGAAGTCGCCAAGGCGCACAATTTTGAAAGAAGCTTCCACACGACCTTGGATACCGGCCAGCGCAAATTCCGTGCCCGCGCTGCTGGCGTGTTGAAAGTATTCCACGACTACGGCCCAGACCGGGGTGTTGACGAAGGTCACTTTCGTGAAGTCAATGATCAGCCGTTTGACACCGGCCTTCATCTGCTCGCGCACGACTTTTTGGAATTCGGGCACGGTCGCGAGGTCAGCATCGCCCTCGAGTTCGATGACGACGGCGTTGGGGTGAGTGCGAACGGTGGGTTTCATGAAGAGGTCCGGCGGTCAGAGCCAGCCGGTTTGGTTGAGGCGACCGGTGAGTTCCATCTGCCGTTCCAGTTGTGCGGCATAGAGAGCGGCGTTTTCGGCATTGGGTTTGCAGCGGGTGGATTCATCGAGCGTGACGAGCTTTGCGCAGAGCTGCTCATAGCTGACGCGCTCAACGCCGCCCTGGTTGGCATGAGCATAGGCGGCCTGAATGGCTCCGCCGAGTGCGGCGCCTTCGCTGGTGCTGAGGGTGACGACTTCGGCATTGAAGCAGTCGGCGGCGATCTGACGCCAGACGCTGCTCTTGCTGCCGCCGCCGGTGAGGCGGATTTCAGTTGGGTTCATGCCGAGATCACGGAAGCGTTTCAAACCGTAGGCGAGGCCTAGGGTGGCACCTTCCACGGCAGCACGGGCGAGATTGGCCGGGGCCATGTTGGTTGGGCGCAGACCATGAATGACACCGGTACCGTTTGGCAGGTTCGGGGTGCGTTCACCATTGAGGTAGGGCAGGAACATCACGCCATCAGCGCCGACAGGTGCGGAATTCACGGCGACTTCGAGCTGGCGCAAGTCCCAGCGGAACATCTCGCGCACCTGTTCGGTGACGACGGTGACGTTCATCGTGCAGACAAGTGGCAGCCATTGATCGGTGCTGTCACAAAAGGCGGCCACCTCGCCCTGGCCATCGACCACGGGTGATCCTGCCACGCCATACAGCGTGCCGCTGGTGCCAAAACTCGCGGTGATGACACCGGGCTTGATGTTGCCGGTGCCGATCGCGCCCATCATGTTGTCACCGCCGCCGGCGCTGACGATGACGTCGAAGTTCAGCCCCCATTTCACCGCGAGATCCTTGCGGATGGTGCCATGCACGGATTTTGAAGAACCGAGTGGTGGCAGCATGGCGCGCACGCTGGGGTCAATGTAATCACAGATTTCGTAGGCCCACTGGCGGGTGTTCACATTGAGGATGCCCATGCCGGAGGCGTCGCCGTATTCCATGCGCTTCACGCCGCTGAGCCAGAAGTTGATGTAATCGTGGGGCAGCAGGATGGTTTGCGTCTTGGCGAAATTTTCCGGCTCGTTCTGCTTCAGCCACAGCAGCTTTGGAATCGTGTAGCCTGGCAGCATGGCATTGCCGGCAACGGCGATCACGCCTGGCTGGCCGCCGAAATGATGCGCGATCTCTGCACACTGCGCCTGCGTGGAGGTGTCGCACCACAGCTTTGCCGGACGCACTGGCAGGTCGTCTGCACCGAGTGCCACGAGGCCGTGCTGCTGACCGCTGACGCCGATGCCGGCGATTTTGGCCTTGTCCTTGCCGATTTGTTCGAGGCACTGCTGGACTGAAGCGTCCACCGCATTCAGCCATGATTGTGGGTCCTGTTCGAGATGCCCTGGTGGCAGTCCATCAATCAAGTCATAGGAACTGTGGCCGGTGGCAACAATGCTGCCCGAGTCGAGGTCGAGGACGATGGCCTTGGTACTCTGAGTGCCGCTGTCGATGCCGAGAAAATACATGGAGGAGAGGTTGGTTGGGATCAGTGAAAGGTTTACGGTGGGGAGTGAGGGCTGGTCAAGAGGTCAAGCTGTCAAGAATCGGCCATTTTATGCGGAATCAGATAGCCTCTTGGTTTCAGACTGCGCATACAGCTGCATCACGGATTGTTTGGTCAGCACGATAAGCGTGAAGACACCGAGCACCGTGCCAAAGGGAAAGTGCAGGCAGTTCAAGCCGGCGATGACGATGGAGAAGGTGCGGTTCACCCGACGGTGGATGAAGCGGCCGGCCATGAGCGTGAGAATGCCGGACAACACGATCAGGACGCCAAACAGGAGATAAAACCACTGGAAGAGGTGGAAGAGTTCAGCCGGATTGAAGGGCGGTGGTGATTTCGCCTTCTCCCACATCTGCGGATTGGTGAAGACCATGCGCATGATGGAATAGTGGAGCCCCAAAAAGCCAAGCCCCAGAAGCGAAAGACCGGAGACGACGTAGTGGCAAATCGCGAGGGTGCGCAGATTCTCTGCATCTTTGTTAGGAATGGGCGGTGGTTGCATGAGCGAAGCGGACGGTTTGATGAAAGCTTGTCAGATGCGGGCGAAAATCTCAATTCTTGGACTGGATGTTCCCGGATTTCCGGATGGCACGCATCAGACGCCAGCCGAGGAAGAGGGACAAAGCATAGCCCACCGCGCCGAAGACCGACACGCCGTAAAGCAGCGGCGCTGCCTGGCGGCTCCACAATTCACTGGAACCGAGGAAGATGGCGGCGGTGAGGATGCCGAGGACGAGGCGGTTGACGATGGGATCGAGATGGCGGTGGTCGAGGTGCACCGTGAAGGAGCCATCACGGAAACGGGCCAGCATATCGGTGATGTCACGTGGCAGCGCCGTGAGCAGCCGATCCCATACGCGGATGGAGCGGCGGGCGCGTTTGGCAATGCGGCCTGGCGAGAACCGGCGCAGCATCAGGCGGGTGCAGTAGGGCTGCATCAGCCCCGCCAGACTCACATCTGGACTGAAGCGCCGCGAGGTGCCTTCCAGCACTATGAGGGTTTTCAGCAGCAGCGCCAGAGCCGGTGGCAGCACGATATGATGACTGCGGATGATTTCGACGAGGCTGCTCAAGGCCGCGCCGACGTGGATGTCGTTGAGCGGATGGCCGGTGTAATCCGCCATGAATTCCTGCAAGTCGGCCCGCAGTTTATCACGCGCGCAGTCTGGCGGCACGGAGCCGAGGCGCAGGACCTGCTCGGCCACGAGTTCAGAGTCGTTTTCCACGATGCCGAGGAGCAGGGCCTCGACTTCATCGCGCAAATCTTCATCAATGCGGCCGACCATGCCACAGTCAATGACGCCCACGATGTTGCCGGGCAGCAGAATGAGGTTCCCGGGGTGGGGATCGGCGTGGTAGAAGCCGTCGCGGAAGACCATTTCGAGATACATGTTGGCGCCACGATTGGCGAACTCGCCGAGATCCACTCCGGACTGTTGCAAGGCCTCAATGTCGGTGCCGATGATGCCATCCAGGCGCTCCATCGTGACGACCTGATGCGAGCAGAGTTCGCTGAAGAGTTCCGGGATGTAGACGGTCGGGTCTTTGGCGAAGTTGCGGCCAAACTCCTCCTGATTCTGCCGCTCGTAGGTCAGGTCGAGTTCACGCAGCAGGGAGCGGCGGAACTGGCGCACGACTGCCAGCGGCTGGTAGGAGCGCAGGGCGGGCGAGTGAGTTTCCAGAAGTTCGGCGAGCGCCTGCACGATTTCCACATCCGTGGCGGCCTGTTCGGCCACGCCAGCGCGACGCACTTTGACGACAACGCTGTGACCCGTGTGAAGCCGGGCGGCGTGGACCTGGGCCACGGAGGCGGCAGCCAGCGGGGTGTCTTCGAAGGAGGCAAAGAGCTGCTCAATGGTCTGGCCGAGTTCTTTTTCAATGGTCGCACGGGCCACTGCGGAGGGATCCGGCGGTACATTGGCCTGCAGTTGGGAGAGTTCTTCGGTCAGTTCGGGGCCGAGCAGGTCGGCCCGGGTGCTGAGCATCTGTCCAAGCTTGATGAAGGTGGTGCCGAGTTCTGTAAGCGCCATGCGCACACGTGCCGCCTGTGTCACACCGGTGGTGATGGACTGGCCGTCGGCGCTTTTGAGCCGGTCCTGCAGCCAGGAGTACTTGAAGCCGCCAAACAAGTCCGCCAGACCATACTTCCCGAGTACGGCGGCGATTTCCGCGATGCGCTTGGCATAACGTTCGAGGCGGGCCAGGGCGTCGATTTTCATTCGGGGACAACCTCCACAAGAAAGAGGCATCTGACAATGTGGAATGATTACTCTCGGCTGGTGGTTTTGACAGCTTCGGGTATGCATTGGCATGAGCACTCCTAAAATCCTCGCCGTTGCGGGCAGCACCCGAACCGCCTCGTATAACAAGCAACTGGTGCGTTTTGCCGCCGAGGCCGCGCGTAGCGCTGGAGCCGAGGTCACGCTGCTGGATCTGCGTGATTACCCGCTGCCATTGTTCGACGGAGATTTGGAAGACCAGCAGGGACTGCCGGAGAACGCCCAGAAATTGAAGGCGATCCTGCGTGATCACGACGCCTTTATCATCGCCTCGCCTGAGTACAACAGTTCCATCACTGCGGTGCTTAAAAACACCATCGACTGGGTGTCCCGCAGCGCGAGCGATGACGAGCCTGCGCTGGCGGCCTTTCGGGGCAAAACGGCCGCGCTGCTCAGCGCCTCCCCTGGTGCGCTAGGCGGGCTGCGTGGGCTGGTGCATCTGCGTGCCATTCTGGGCAACATCGGAGTCATTGTGCTGCCCGACCAGGTGGCGGTTCCCAAGGCCCATGAGGTCTTCGATGCCACGGGCGGATTCAAGGATGAACACTCTGCCAGGCAGGTGACGCGCGTGGTCCAGGGACTTGTTGATTTCCTGCGGAAGCACCTGGCCTAATGGGCTACCAGTCAAAAAACAGCCGGGCATACACGGAGCCGGTGTAAACCTTGTAGCTGGAGCCATCCTGGGTTGACATGGAGTTCGTGTAGCTGCCGATCACGTCAAAGGCGAGGTATTTCAGGGGCTGCCAGGTCGCGGTCATGGTGGGTGTCCAAATTCTGTCAGTACGGACGACATGAATGAACTGTTCGATGGAGTACTGCATCGAAGGCGTGAGGTAAAACTTCTGTCCTTTGAAAGGCACGAACGTCAGGCCCAGATTGAAATTGTGCTTGTGCTTGTTAGGCATGAAGTTCGCAGGGCTGCCGTTGTCCTGATAAAGGTATTCGTAGCTCCAGGTCGGAGTGAACCAGGGCCTGCAGAGCCAGGTAAACTCCGTCGCCGCACGGTAGGTGTAGGTGTCCAGCGTGCGTGCGCCAGTAGCCCGGTTGAACAGGCGTGAAAACTCCCAGCTCAGCGGCAGGTTCACATCCAGCTTCTTGTCGAAATAGGTGCGGTCGTAGCTGAGCATCTGGCTGAAGGTGCTGGAGATGAAGTCCTGCGTGGCGTTGTCAGCCCTGCCATAGTAGAACCACGACTGGTCAAAGGCGTTGGAGAGCGTCCAGTGTTCATTGAACTCTGCATCCAGGGAGACGCCGGCAATCTGCGCGTAATTCGAATCCGTCTGTGCTCCATCCTGGGTGTTGAAGACGTTGTTTGAAAGGGAGTACATGGAACTCGTCCGGAACTGCATCGAGAGAATATCGCTGAGCACTTCATACCAACTCTTGCTTTCGCCCGCAGCGGCTGAAATGGACTGGTTTTCCGATGCATCTCCCAAACTGGCTGACCGCTCACGGGCGTTGCGCACCCGTGACAGGAGGCGGAGCCGGGACTGGATGATGTTGGACTGGTTGGTGCTGCCGGCCGCATCCAGGCTGCACGTCAAAACGGCAAGCGTGATAAGAATGAAAGCCTGAATGCGCATCCTTTAAAGGTCAACTGGCCGGAGGTTTGGACGAGGGGTGGTTCCAGCACAGCTCATTTCTTTTTGGAGCCGGCTGTCTGCGTTTGTTTTTCGAGCATGCGCTGGGTTCTTTGCTGCTGACGCAGCATGCCGATCCGTTGAGCGCTGCCACCTGCAGTCAGATCATTGCGCCGCTGGGATGCCACGACTTTGGCCGGCGGCGGAGGAGCCGCGCACAAAGTGGAGGCGGCAAACATGAACACGACGGTGGCTGCCCGCAGAAGATGCGACAACGAGTGACCATAGGGATTCATATTCATAAGTACAACGCTGGAGGCCGAGCAGGTTCCTCGCTGGATCGCCGGTGGCCCGGCGGTTCACGAAGGATGCGATGAAACCATTATGGCAAACCTTCTTACTGGCAAGTACAGCGGCAGGATTCCGCCATGCGGGCATGGCGAAGTTTACGCAGACTTGTCTGCAGCAGCGGTTGTGGCGGCTTGCTTAGTGCCCGGGCCACGGGTGCGTTCAGATTTGATCGGGATCGGAGCGAGCCGTATAGTCTCGACTTGAACCACAACAGGTGGATGGAAACCGGCGGCATCGCTTGTCATCTCGCTCTCAGAAGTTGACTGCGACTGGCGCAGGGAGGCGATTTTCGTCTCAAGCTCCGCAAGCTCACGGCGGGCGGCTTCGATCTGACCGGCCAGCTCCCCTTGCTCCGCGTACGGTATCGCAGCGGCTTTGGGGGTCTCTTCTGGGGTGGCCTGTCGCCGGGGAGCAGCCATTTGCGCCGCGACTTGTGAACCGCCAGCCTGTGCGTCCCGGTAGCGCAGTTCGACTGCCGCGAGGCGTTGTCTGGCATCGGCAAGATGCTGTTTCGTTGCGGCAAGTTCCTGGTTCAGTTGGTCCAATTCCGCACGCTTGGACTTGGCTTCGGCGAGACGCTTGGTTTCGGCCACGATTTCGGCGCTGCGGGCGGCCACGCTTTTTTCACAAACGGCGAGCTCGGCTTTGCGGGCGGCCAGAAGTTTTTCGCACGTGGCAATGTCCTCCTGCTGGTGCTGTAGCGAACCTTCGGCGGCTGCACCGCGCTGTTCCAACGTCATGAGGAGCGATTGGAGATCTTTAACGGCGGCTTCGTCGCGCTGCAGTTTGGCATTCAGCGCCAGGGTTGCTGCGCTGAGTTCCGCATGTCTGGCCTCTTCTTCCACAATGCGCTGCTCATGGTCGATGATCTGCTGGCGCAGGGAATTTAACAGCGCCTCATCCTGCGCGCACTCATCACGCACCTGGTTGAGGCGTGCGGAGGTTTCATCCTTTTGAACCGCCAGAGTTTCCAACTCCTGCTGTGCGGCGGCGACGGCGGCGGTGAGACGCTTTACCTCGGTGGATTTTTCGTAATGCTGGGAATTGAGGCGCTCAAGAGCGGCGGTTTTGTCTGCGTGCTGCCCGGCCAGAGAGTTGATGGCTTCCAGCCAGTCGTGGTGGGCGTTTTCAGCCTGCTGCACGGCGACTTTCGTGGGCGCGAGCTTCTCTTCTTCGGCACGTAGTGACTGCACACGGGCCAGGTGCAGGGCACGTTCCTTTTCCGCCCGCTGCTGCCAGTCGCACAGTTCTTTCTCTGCCGCCTCGACCTCGGCTTTAAGCCGGTTTTTTTCTGCTTCCCATTTGGCGATGGCCTCGGCATGGGTGTTGTCGGGAAGCACTGGCTCAGGGGCTGCAGGAGCAGGAGCTGGAACTGGAGCAGGAGCTGGAACTGGAGCAGGAGCAGTGGATTCAGGGGCTGCCGAGATGGGGGCAGTTTCGGGCGGCTCTTCAAGGTCGAGCGTGCCAACGAGCGGGCCAAAGGCAATCGTATCGCCTTGGCGCAGAGTGCAGCTCATCTGGCTTTCGCCATTGACGAAGGTGCCGGCGGTGGATTCTAGATCAAAAAGCTGGAGGCTGCCGTCGGCATTCTGGACAATTTCGGCATGATGCAGGGAAATGCGTTCGTCATCGACAATAATGTCATTGCCCTCACCACGCCCGATGGTGATGTGTTCCTTGAGGGGAACCACCACTTCTTGTCCGTCTTCAAGAACGAAAGTGAGTTTTGCCATGGGGGATTTTGCACTAAAAACGCAGCAGCAATGTCGATGATGTGAGTGGAATCAATCAGGCATTTGAATCTGTCGTCAAATGACGCAGGAAAAGTGCCTCACTCCGTCGCTTTTTTGGTCGCTCGGTCAATGGCGGCTTCATAATTTTTGAGTTCAGTGTGGGCGAGGTCGGCCTGATGGCGCAGTTCGCTCCGCTGACGTTCCGCCTCGGTGATGTCCGCACGCAGTTCGGCAAGCTTGCGTTCCATTTCGCCGAGTCGTTCACGCCGTTTTTCCTCATCGGCCTGGAAAATATCGATGCTCCGCTGCAAGGCGTGATGGCGTTCCTGATCCTGGCGGATTTTGGCCTCCATTTGGCGGCTTTGCTCGCGCATCATGGCCTCAGCGGCTGGGCTGGCGCGGTGGGGAGCTTCATGACGCATGCGTTCGAGACGAAGTTGCTCAAGGCGGGATTCCTCGCGCTGCACGCTTTCGCGCAGGTGGCTGAGGCGCGAGCGCAGTGTGGTTTCCTGCGCGCTGCCAGAGGTCTGCGCAGCTCCGGCGCGGGTTCCGCGTGGTGGCTCAGTTTTCACCGCAACCAGGGATACGGTGCTGTGGCTGAGGGCTTCAGGCATGGTCGCATGCGCCTGGCTGCGTGCGGTGGTGATGAGTTCATGGAGCCCCGCCTTTTCTTTTTCGATTTCATGCCAGAGCTGGCGCGCCTCGGCGGAATCTTGCGGCAGCGTGGCGAGACGGGCGTAGAGCTGGTCCATGGCCTCCTTCCAGTCTCGCAGCGGCTGGAGCCGGGAGATGAGATCCGCCAGATCGCTGCGAGAGGTGGCGAGGTTGGCAGCGAGCTGCTGTTGCTGTGCCGTGTGCTCTTTTTCCGCATCAGCCGCAAGCTGGCGCACTTCCTCGAAGCGGGTGCGCTGGCTGCGTTCCGCCGCGGCGAGCTGGGTGAGTTCGGAACGCAGGTCCTGCTCACGTGCATGCAGGACGTCGATGCGTCCCTTGGCGGCGCTTTCCTCGCCAAGGAGCGTCTTGAAGGCGGACTGCTGCGCTGTGAGCTGAGCCTCGGCTGTGGTGATGGCGGTTTTCGCCTCTGCAAGCTGGTGCTCGGTGGCGGCAAGCTGAGATCGGACATCGGCGAGCTTTTGTCCGGTGTCAGCGAGTGCCTGACACTGCTGTTCCAGGTCAGCACGGTGTGCCTGGGTTTGCTCCAGCCGCTGGGTTTCGGCGGCCAGTTCGGCGTTGCGTGTGGTGAGGTCTTTCTCGCGTGCGGCCAGCTCGTTTTGGAGGTGTCGCAGGGACTCCTCGGTGCGCTGCCGTGTGGCGAGGGCCACTTCGTTGGCCGTGACGGCCTGCTGATGAGATTGCTGCAGTGTGGCGATGCGAACTTCGAGATCCTTGACTGCGGAAGTCGAGCGCTGCTGATCCAGCTTAAGTGCGGCAATGGCGGCGGTGATTGTCGTGTGCTGGGCCTCAGAGGTGCGACAGTCAGCAAGAACCCGTGTCAGCCGGTCTTCCACACCGGTAAGTTGCTGGATGTGGGCCTCAATCTGCGCACGGTTTTGGGACAACTGCTCCAGCTTCTTTTCCGCCGCTTTTAACTGGTCTGTGCGAACCTCGGCGACGTCTTTGCTCTCCTGGCTGCGTACCTCAAGTTCGGTGATATGGCGGCGCAGGCCGTCGAGTACGGCTTCGTCGTGCACACTCTCGGCGCGGATTTGTTTTAGATGGGCCAGCGCCTGATCCCGGTGGGTGGCAAGTCCTTCCAACTCATGTCTGGCGGCGGCCTCATCCTGGCTGACACGCTGCAACTCGCTCTTTTTCAGTTCATTCTGGGCGGTGAGGCGCTGAAGGGCGGCGGCTTGTTCCTCGTGCTGGATGGCCAGAGTCTGGAGAGTCTTGAGCCACTCGCCATGCGCCGCTTCGGCATCGCTAACTGCCGCCTTAACGGGGGTCAGGCGCTCTTCTTCGGCACGCAGAGCTGCCACACTGGCCTGATGCTGGGCATGCTCTGCGGCGGACCGCTCCCGCCACTCGTGCAGCTCTTTCTGCACGGTTTCCAGTTCGGACTGCAATCGAGCTTTCTCCACTTCAAGCCGTGCGGCTGCCTCTTGAAGCTCCGTCAGTTGCCCGTCAGGGAGTTCTGCGCTAGGCGGGGTGGCCTGTTTGCCGCCTTTGTGCCGTTTGCGTGTGGCGATTTTGTCGGCTTTGACCGGCTGGTTGAAGGTCAACGCCTGGGTTTCATCGCCTGTCGGCGCAGCTACGGGGGGGGCGTCGGCTGCGTGGTCAGCGAGATCCAGCACGGCGGTCAATGGACCAAACGCCAGTTTGTCGCCATGGCTCAGGGTTTGGCTGCGCACGCGCTCGCCATTGACGAAGGTGCCGGCGGTGGAGTTGGAATCAAACAACTGGATGCTGCCGTCCGCATTGCGCACCAGCTCGGCGTGATGTTTTGAGACACGCTCGTCATCGACAACCACATCATTGTCCTCCCAGCGTCCGATGGTCATGTGCTCTGTCAGCGGGACCAGGATTTCCTGGCCGTCGTCGAGTACAAAAGTGAGTTGTGCCATGGTTGCTGAAGAGATCGAAACTGCGGGAGATAAGAAACAAACGCGATTTCGAGCGTTGAATCAATCTTGCATTTGTTTCGATGTCGCAAACCAGTCCTACCATGCATTCTGAAGCCGAAGCCCACCTCTCCAAGCGCTGCCCTGTCATGCGCCGGTTGATCAAAACTCACGGTCCGTGCCCACTGGTGCCGCAAAAGCGCTCACCGTACGAAGCACTGGTCAGCGCGGTGGCTCACCAGCAGTTGCATGCGAACGCGGCGGAGGCCATCCTGCGTCGCTTCAAGGCCCTGTTTCCGCAAACGCGGTTTCCGCGCCCCGAGCAGGTGCTGGAGGCCACGGATGAAGCCCTGCGCGGCTGCGGCTTTTCCACAGGCAAGATGCTCGCCATCCGTGACATCGCCACGAAGACGCTCAGCGGGCAGATCCCGAAGCGGGCGGCGGCGCTGAGACTCGATGACGAGGAATTGATCGAGCGGCTCGTGGCTGTGCGCGGGGTGGGCCGTTGGACGGTGGAGATGCTGCTGATCTTCACCCTGGGCAGGCCGGACGTGTTTCCCAGCGACGACTACGGTGTACGCAACGGCTGGCGCGTGGCGAAGAAGCTCGATGAGATGCCGAAGCCGAAGGAATTTCGAGATCTGGCCGAACGCTGGCAGCCGCACCGCACCCTGGCCGCGTGGTATCTGTGGCGAGCGGCGGATGCAGCGAAGCTGTGAACTCCACCGATGGAGGGGAGAAACGTGTCATTGCTAATGGGCCTATCGGCGGCTAAGGAGGGCAGACATGTCTTTCAAAGCTCTCGGCCTCGACCCGAACATCCTCACTGCCATCGAAGAAGCCGGTTACACGGAGCCCACCCCCATTCAAGCTGCGGCGATTCCGGTGGTGATCGCGGGTGGTGATGTCATCGGCATCGCGCAGACGGGTACTGGCAAGACGGCGGCTTTCACCCTGCCGATCCTGACCCGCCTGACATCGAATCCTGTTCCTCGGGACCAGCGCCGTCGTACGCGTGTGCTCGTTTTGGCACCCACACGTGAACTCGTGGCGCAGATCGAAGAGAATGTGATGGCCTACGCCAGGCATCTGCCGCTGAAGATTGCCAAAATTTACGGTGGTGTCGGTGAGAAGCCACAAAAGGACGCTCTGCGTGCCGGAAGCGACATCGTCATTGCCTGCCCGGGACGGTTGCTCGATTTGATGGAGCAGCGCTGCGCGGATTTCTCCCAGCTTGAATACCTCGTGCTCGATGAAGCCGACCGCATGCTGGACATGGGCTTCTTGCCGGACATCCGCCGAGTCATCAATCAACTGCCGAAGAAGCGGCAGACGCTGATGTTTTCTGCCACGCTGTCGAAGGAGATCGAAACCCTGACACATGAGTTCCAGCGTGCGCCGAAGGTTGTGCAGATCGGCAAGCGTGCGAATCCGGCGGAGTCCGTGACCCAGCTGGTTTATGAAGTGCACAAGCATCTGAAAATGCCATTGCTCTCGCATCTGCTGAAGGATGAAAAAATGCAGATGGTGCTGGTTTTCAGCCGCACCAAGCATGGCGCGGACAAGATCGCCAAAAAGCTCGAATCAACTGGCGTGAAGTGCGCGACGCTGCATGCCAACCGCTCGCAGAACCAGCGCCTGCGCGCACTGGATGATTTCAAGACGGGCACGGTGCGCGTGCTCGTGGCCACCGACATTGCCGCGCGTGGCATTGACGTGGATGGCATTTCGCACGTGGTGAATTTCGACTTCCCGCACATCGTAGAAGATTATGTGCATCGCATTGGCCGCACAGGCCGTGCGCAGGCCATTGGGGATGCGATCAGTTTTGTCTCACCTGATGAGCAGCCCGATGTGCGCAAGTTGGAGCGTTTTATCAATCGTGGTCTTGTCCGCAAAAAGGCCGAAGGCTTCGATTACAATGCCGCACCTCAGCCGTTCATCGATGAACGGCCAGAACGCCGGGACCAGCGCTCCTCGCAACCCCGCCGTCCGCAGGGTGGTGGTGGTCGCCCGGGCGGCGGTGGTGGCCAAGGTGGAGGTCGTCCGGGTGGTTTCGGCGGCCAGGGTAGCGGTCGCCCAGGTGGTCAGGGAGGCCAAAGCGGAGGCGGACGTCCAGGTGGCGAGCGCCGTCCGGCTTCGGGCTCAGCGCCCCGGCAGCCAGCCCAGATGCCCCAACAAAACACCACTCCTGATGGCGCGCGGGGTCTGTGGAAGCGGCTGACGGGGCGGTGAGTCGGGCAGCAGGTAGGGGGCGGATTGACAAAGGACTCATCAAAACCGCCATACTCTAGACGTTCGGAGGCTCTTGTGTTTGCCATACGTTCGCAATCGGGCGGGCTGTCGCCACACCCATTCTACTTTCACTGGTCACTTCGCGAACCACCCCTTCGCCAGCGGATTTGTGGCGAAGAACTCCAGCAATTGCTTCGCGACTTTTTCGCGGCCGCTGTTGCTGGGGTGGGTGCCGTCGCTACCGAAGTCTTCCTTGGTGTATTTGAGGTCGTCGAATTTGCGGCCTTTTTCACCATCGGCCCAGAGATAGGGGCCCCAGAGGAGGAGGGGGGATTTCGAGAGGGCGAGGGATTCATCGCCGCTGATCTGCTGCTGGATGAGATGGCGCACGGCAAAGGCACCTTCATAGGCGTAGGGTTCGGGATTGAGGCCGGTGCTGGCGTAGCCGGCGTAGATGCGGCTGCCGAGGTAGGCGATGCGGAGATTTGGGAAGCGCTCTTTGAGTAGATGGAGGACTTTGATGGTGTCGGCTTCCAGCGTGGCCAGATGCTCGGTCTTGGAGCCAGAGGGGCCAGCGTTGGCGAGCTTGACCCATGCCACCTGCACTTGCTGCGGGCTGACTTCGGCGGCTTGCAGACGGTTCATGGCTTCAGGCCATGGGCGGCCTTCCGGCTGCGCCCATGCGGCCATGGTCTGGCCACCCTGTGCGCAATCGACGATGGTGAGTTTGTCGGACTTGCGCGAGTCTTTGTCGGCGATGCCTTTAAAGAAGGAGAACTCCTGGGTGGCGTTCGACATGCTGATGGAGACGAGCGCGATCTTGCCGCCGTCCGAGGGTTTGCCTTCGGCATCGAGCGGTTTGATCTGGGCGAGCGCCGTTTCGGCTGACTTTATCAGCGGTTCAGGTGGTATGTTGCTGCCTTTGCCGTAGAGGCCGCCGTCTTCGCTTTCATACGATTCTTCGGCGGTCATGTCTGTGAGGGGCTTGAGGGCATCAGGAGCTTTGCGCTGATTCGCCGGGCGGCCACCGCCGCCGCGATTGCCACCACGGTTGCGGACCTCCTTGGCATGATCGAGGTACTTCTGATCGGCCTCGCTGAGCTTTTCGCCGTTTTTTTCACGACGGTAAAGATCTTGCGCCTTTTGCCAGTCGATGCCGTCCTGTCCTTGGGGGGCGGGTTGGCCACTTCCGCCGGATTTTTGCATCTGGGCATCGTGGGCGGCGCGTGCCTTTTCAAGAAAGGCATTTTCTTCCGCTGTGAGCGTGACACCGCCCTGACGTTTTTCGAAAAGCTGGCGGGCCTTGGCGAAATCGACGGGGGTATCGGCGGTCTGGCTGTGCAGGGTTGCAGCACCGAGGAGGGAGACCAGGGCAAGGAGGATGGTTGACTTCATGGTGGCGAGCTTGAACACCGGAGGCGCGATATGGATGCGGCAAAAAGCTTTTCGTCTTGTGTTACGCCCTGCAACTTGTCAGCCTGACCGGCTCCAAGCCATGTCCGATCCCAACAGCACCCGCCGCGTCGTCATTGCCAGTTTCATCGGCACCACCATCGAGTGGTACGACTTTTTTCTTTATGGCACGGCGTCGGCGCTGGTCTTCAACAAGCTGTTCTTCCCGAACTTTGATCCGCTTGCGGGCACGATGGCGGCATTTGCGACCTACGCGGTCGGCTTTTTTGCACGGCCGGTTGGGGGCATTGTCTTCGGCCATTTCGGCGACAAGATCGGCCGGAAATCCATGCTAGTGACCACACTCATGCTGATGGGCGTGGCGACGGTGCTGATTGGCCTGCTACCGACGTATGCGCAAGTCGGAGTCTGGGCTCCCATATTGCTGGTGCTGCTGCGTTTCATCCAGGGCTTCGGTGTCGGCGGTGAGTGGGGTGGTGCGGTGCTGATGGCCGTTGAGCATGGAACTGCGGGCAAGCGTGGGTATTATGCGAGTTGGGTGCAGGCTGGCGTGCCGGTGGGATTGCTGCTGGCCAATGCGGTCTTCATGATTGTGTCGTCGATGAATGAAGCGGCCTTTCTCTCCTGGGGCTGGCGGGTGCCGTTTTTGCTGGGCGTGCTCTTGCTGGGGGTCGGGATGTTCATCCGGCTGAAGATTATCGAGAGTCCGATCTTCACTGAGGCCAAAGCGAAGGAGGCAGGTCCGAAGGTGCCAATTTTCGCGGTGCTGCGCGACCACCCACGCAATGTGATTCTCGCCATGGGGGCACGCTTTGCGGAGAACGCTTTCTTCTACATCTTCACCGTGCTGGTGCTCAGCTACGGCTCGCAGCAACTCGGCATGCCGAAGGCCACGCTGCTGAATGCGGTGCTCATCGGTTCCGCGGTGCAATTGGTCGCCATCCCGTGCTTCGGGGCGCTATCGGACCGCATCGGGAGGCGGCCGGTGTATCTCGGGGGTGCGTTCTTTCTGCTGCTCTTCGCGTTTCCTTTCTTTTGGATGATCGAGACCCGGCAGATGGTGCTTGTTGTTGCTGCGGTCGTCATCGGTCTCATCGGGCACGCGGCGATGTATGGCCCGCAGGCGGCTTTCTTTTCCGAGTTGTTTGGCACGCGGGTGCGATACAGCGGGGCGTCACTTGGTTACCAGCTTGCTTCACCTCTGGCTGGTGGTTTGGCTCCGCTCATCGCCACGGCGTTGCTGGATCAAACGGGGGGCAAACCTTGGCTAGTGGCGGTGTATCTTATTGTCATGGCCGTCATTACATTGGTGGCAGTCTGGCTGGCGGAGGAGACGAACAAGAAGGCACTGTGAGCTGGCATGGGCGTCCAATTCGGCCCAAAAAGTGTCTGTCAGGGTCTTACGAACCAGTTGCACAGCGTCCTGTTTCGTCTCCCTTGCGAGTCCTACCATGAACGACGCTTTCCCTGACATCCCTAAAATTCAGTACGAAGGACCCAAGAGCCGCAACCCGCTCTCCTTCAAGCACTACAACCCTGACGAAATCGTCGGTGGTAAAACCATGCGCTCGCAGATGCGCTTTGCGGTCGCCTACTGGCACGCGATGCGCAACTCGCTGTCCGATCCGTTCGGTGGCGGCACCGCCCAGCGCCCTTGGGATGACGGCAGCAATTCCGTGGCCAATGCGCAGCGTCGTGTGTGGGCTTGTTTCGAGTTCATGGACAAGCTCGGCGTGGACTACTACTGCTGGCATGACCGTGACGTGGCTCCTGAACTTGCCACGCTGGCCGAGAGCAATGCCGCCTTTGATGCCGTCGCTGACGAACTCGAAAAAGCGCAGAAGCAAACGGGCAAGAAACTCCTTTGGGGCACGGCCTGCCTTTTCTCTCATGCACGTTACTGCCAGGGTGCCTCCACCAGCCCGAACGCCGGTGTCTTTGCTTACGCTGCTGCGCAGGTGAAGAAGGCCATGGATGTGACCCATCGCCTCGGCGGTGAAGGCTACACCTTCTGGGGTGGCCGTGAAGGTTACGCGACACTTTGGAACACCGACATGAAGCGCGAGGTCAGCCATCTGGCCCGCCTGCTGCACATGGCTGTGGATTATAAGAAGAAGATCGGCTTCACCGGCCAGTTCTACATCGAGCCCAAGCCGCGTGAACCTTCCACGCATCAGTACGATTCGGATGCCGCTGCCTGCTTGAACTTCCTGCGCGAGCACAACCTGCTTGAGCACTTCAAGCTGAACCTTGAAACGAACCACGCCACGCTCGCCGGCCACACCATGCGTCATGAGATGCAGGTGGCCATCGCCGCGAACGCGCTGGGTTCTATCGATGCGAACACCGGCGACACCCTCATCGGCTGGGACACCGACCAGTTCCCGACCAACATCTACCTCACCACAGAGATCATGCTGGAAGTGCTCAAGATGGGCGGTCTCACCACGGGTGGCCTTAACTTTGATGCCAAGTGCCGTCGCGAATCCTTTGAACCCGTCGATCTCTTCCACGCCCACATCGGCGGCATGGATGCCTTCGCCCGTGGACTTAAGATCGCCCACGCAATGATCGAAGACGGTCGTCTCGACGGTTTCATCAAGCAGCGCTACAGCACCTACGACTCCGGCATCGGCGCGAAGATCGAGAAGGGCGAAGTCGGCTTCGCCGAACTCGAAGCCCACATCCTCGCCAATGGTGAGCCGCTTCTCGGCAGCGGCCGTCAGGAGATGCTGGAAAACCTGGTGAACGACTACCTGTAATAACGGGAATAGAGCGTTGATTCAAATGGTGAGGCGGTCGGCAACGACCGCCTCATTTCGTTTTTGGAGGAGGATCTGTGGGTCTTGCGGATGGCAGTGATTTGCAGCAAGCATCAGCATGGCGAAAGTGGCGCGAAATCATGATGAACCGACGACGAAGTGGGCGGATGCGCTCGCGGCGCTGAGCGGCGCTGAATTCATGGAGCATCTGCGTGGCTGCCGCTGGTTTGGTGGGAAGGCGCAAACGCTGCGAGGGGTGCATGTGCTGGAGGCTCTTTCTGTGGGAGATGCCAGCCATCTGGTTCTGCTCCAAGTTGATTACGTTGGGGCACCTTCTGAGACTTATCTTTTACCGCTGCGTCTGGCGGCGGAAGATGGCGTTTTGGTGGATGCGCTGGAGGATGAGACTTTCCGTGCGGCCTTGCTGAGGATGATTGTTGATGAACAGCGTCTCTGCTGCGGGTCGGGTGAACTGGTGGGGATCTGCGATGTTGAGTTCATGGATCAGGCTAAGGAGATGGTGCAGCCGGTGCCTTCGCGTTTGCTGAAGGTGGAGCAGAGCAATTCATCCATCGTTTACGACGACCAGTTTTTTCTCAAACTCTACCGCAGACCGGAGGAGGGCGAGAACCCCGATGCGGAACTGCTGCGCTACTTTAGCGATGGGAATAAGTTTGCGAATGTGCCGGGCTATTGCGGAGTCATTGAGTACAGGGAGCAAGGCGCAGAGCCGCGGGTGCTGGCATTGTTGGTGACGAATGTTCCGTGTGAAGGCACCGCCTGGACTTCCACGCTCGGGGCGCTGGCTCAATCACAGGATGGGGACATGGGCGGCAGTGATCTCGATCATGCTCGGCGTTTGGGAGAGATAACCGCGCAGATGCATCTATCGTTGGCTGCGGATACGGCAGATGGAGATTTCGCGGCCGAATCATTCACTGCGAAATATCGGGCCTCGCTTTGCCAATCCATGGGGAAAGCCACGCGGCGCATGATGCAGCTTCTGGAGCAGAAGCTGGATGTGCTTAATGACGAAGCGGCCGGGCTGCTGCGGCGTGAGCAGGAGATCCTGCGGCGTCATGCGGCCCTGATGGAGCACACGATCAATGCCAAGCGCATTCGCATTCATGGGGACTATCATCTGGGGCAGGTGCTCGATACCGGAAACGACTTCATCATCATTGATTTTGAAGGGGAGCCCGGCAGGCCGTTGAATGAGCGTCGGATCAAGCATTCGCCGTTGCGTGATGTGGCGGGGATGCTGCGCTCATTCGATTACGCGGCTCACACAGTTCTCGCGCAGCAGGCTGATCGGGCAGAGGCGTGGGTGGAGTGTGTCAGCGGTGCTTTCATGAGTGCTTACTTGGCTACGGCAAAGGGGGCATCCTTCCTGCCCGCAAGGGAGCAGGAGCTGCGCATGCTGCTCGACGTTTGTCTGCTGGAGAAGGCGGTGTATGAGGTGTGTTATGAACTGAACAACCGGCCGGACTGGGTGGCGATTCCGCTGCGCGGCATCACGCGCATTCTGGATCGGAGCGCGGGACGATAGGGTCAGTTCTTTTTCTCCTCGTCCTTTTTCTCGTCTTTATCCGGCTTGGTGAGTTCACGCATCGGATTGGCGGGCTTGTCATCCTTGTAGAGCTGGAATTTGCTTTTCACCGGCCGGCGCGGCCAGTAGTTGTTTTCGATGTCGGTGTCCACGAGTTCCTGGCGGGGGTCGAAGGTGACGGATTTCAGTTCCTTTTTGGTGAAGAGGAGCTTGGCGGCTTTCTCGGTGTTGAAGCGCCAGATTTCTGCGGGGAGCTTCAATTCTTCGGTGCTGCCGTCGGTGTATTCGACTTTCAAAATCACCGGGGTGACGAGACCGCCGACGTTGCTGAATTCGATGAGGTAGAAGTTGTGCTTCGTTTGCAGCAGTTCGGGATTGATCTTCTCTTCCTTGAGTTCCTTGATGAGGGATTCGAACTTCTTCTTTTCGCTCGGCAGCACGGTGGCCTTGTCGTAGCTGTCGTAGAAGTCTTTCAGTTCGGGGTAGCGGTCGATGCGCTTGGAAAGCGAGTAGTTGCGTTCGCGGGTGAGGGTTTTGGGCAGTGCTTCCTCCTCCTTTTTCTTTTTGGGTTTCTCGATGGCGGGATCGCGGGAGTCGAGCTGAAGCCACTTCACTTCATCGACGGAGACATCGACATGATCGGTGCTGTAAAACCAGCCGCGCCAGAACCAGTCGAGATCGACGCCGCTGGCCTCTTCGATGGTGCGGAAGAAATCGGAAGGAGTTGGGCGCTTGAACATCCAGCGCTTGGCATAGGTCTTGAAGGCGTGATCGAAAGCCTCACGGCCGAGGATGTGTTCGCGCAGGATGTTCAGCGCCACCGTGGGCTGGCCGTAGGCGTTGGGACCGAGATCGGCGATGGATTCCGAGTTGGTCATCACGGGCACACGGTCCTTCAGGCGCATGTAGTCCGTCATGCCGCGCTCGTTGCGGCGGTGCTTCCAGTCGTTTTCCCATTCTTCTTCGGTCAGGAATTCGACAAAGGAGTTCAGCCCTTCGTCCATCCACGTCCACTGGCGCTCATCGCTGTTTACGATCATGGGGAAGTAATTGTGACCGACTTCATGGATCACCACACCGATGAGGCCATACTTCGTCTTCTCGGCATAGGTGCCGTCTTTCTCCGGGCGCGGGCCGTTGAAGCAGATCATCGGGTACTCCATGCCGCCGATGGGGCCGTTGACCGACCATGCGACCGGATACGGGTACTCGAAGGTGTAGCGTGAATAGACCTGAATGGTGTGGGCGATGGCGTGGGTCGAATACTTGTCCCACAGCGGCATGCCTTCTTTGGGGTAGAGCGACATGGCCATCACCGGCTTGCCGTTCACATTGGCACCTTCGACAGCCATCGCATCCCAGACAAACTTGCGTGAGGAAGCGAAGGCAAAATCGCGAACGTTGTCGGCCTGGAAGATCCAGGTTTTCTTGCCCTTGGGTTTGCCCTTTTCTGCGGCTTTGGCCTCATCCGGAGTGACGATGAACAGGGGCTTCTTTTTCTCGCTTTCGGCCTGCTTCAGGCGGTCGCGCTGAGTTTTCGTCAAGACGGTGTCTGGATTTTGCAAGGTGCCCGTGGCAGCCACGAGGTGATCGTCCGGGACCGTCAGGCGCACGGTGTAGTTGCCGAATTCGAGGGTGAACTCGCCGGTGTCGAGGAACTGCTTGTTGATCCAGCCGGCATAGTCCGTGTAGGCCGCCATGCGGGGGAACCACTGTGCGATGGTGTAGATGGTGTTGCCGTCCTCCTTGAAGAACTCGTAGCCCGTGCGCGCATTGATGCGTTCGCAGTCGTTGATGGGGTAGCTCCAGGCGATCTTGAAAACGAAGTCGGCACCGCCAGCCAGGGGCTCGTCCAAGTCGAGACGCAGCATGGTTTTCACCACCGCATGCGGCAGTTCGTTGCCCTTGGCATCGGTGAGCTTGGTGATCTTCATCTCGCCATCGTAGTCCTCATAGGCCAGCAGGCGGTCGAGTGCCGAGTAGGTGATTTTGGCCGGATCGATACCGCGCTTGGTGTTCGGCACGGCACGCGAGTCGGCCGTGTGGGACAGGAAATTCTGATCGAGCTGCACCCAGAGGTAGGTCAACGGGTCTGGGGAGGCATTGTGATAGGTCACGGTGGCCTCTCCGGTGATGGTGCGTTTCACGTCATCCAGTTCGACGTTGATGTCATAGTCGGCGCGATTCTGCCAGTAGGCTGTTCCGGGGGCACCCGAAGCATTGCGCTGGGCCGAAGGCGTTGGGATCGTGGGATCGAGCTGCTGAAACTTGCCGACTGGTGCGCCGGACTCAGCAGCGGCGAGGGACAGGGCGGCGAAAAAGACAGGAATGAGCTGTTTCATGAGAAGGGCGATTCTCCAAATGCCGGAGCCAAAGGCAAGTACGTCCTGCGCGCCGAAACTGGTGATGCGTGGTGAGTTTCTTCCTCTTGCCATCGTTTCCTGCTTCTGATTGCATCAAGCCATGAACCCGCCCGCAGACTCCCTTTCCCGCCGTGACGCCCTCAAAGCCACCATTGCCTCCGTAGGTCTCACTGCGTTGGCTTTCGAGCCCGCTCGTGCGGCCCCTGTCGTCACACCCGATGCGCGGCGTGGATCGGTGAAGAAGTACAAGATGCTGAAGTCCATCAACCAGTGGGCCTTTCCATATCCTGAGCGCATGACACTGCGTGAGTGCATGCAGCTGGCCAAGGATGCGGGATTCGACGGCATCGAACTGAACTACGATCTCGACAATGATCTCTCGCCGAAGCACGGCACGGCGGATTATGTGAAGATCCGCAAGATGGCGGATGAAATCGGCATTCAGATCAGCGGGCTGTGTTCATTCCTGTTCTGGCCGTACCCGCTGACCAGCAATGATCCCGCGAAGCGGGCGCAGGGCATGGAACTGGCCGGAAAAATCGCCCAGTGTGCGCACGATTTAGGTGTCGAGAATGTGCTCGTCGTGCCCGGTGCAGTGCACATTCCGTGGCGCACGGATCATGAGCCGGTGGCGAATGATGTCTGCGACCAACGCGCCCGCGAGGCCGTGGGCCAGCTCGCCAAGCAGGCGGAGAAGCTGAAGGTCTGCCTGAACATTGAGAACATCTTCTTCAACGGCTACCTGATGACGCCCATGGAGATGAACACCTTTGTGGACAGCTTTGGCAGCGAGCATGTGCGTGTGCATTTTGACACGGGAAACATCAGCATGTTTCAGTTCCCCGAACATTGGGCCAAGGTGCTGGGCAAGCGCACGAAAAACGTCCACCTGAAGGAGTTCACCAAAAAGGGCACCGACTTCAGTCTCGAAACCTTCCGTCCGCTGCTCGATGGCACCACGAACTGGCCTGCGGTGACGGATGCACTTGCTGACACCGGTTATGAAGGCTTCCTGACCTTTGAATACTTCCATCCTTATCCTCATTACCCGGAGGCGCTGATCTACCAGACTTCAGATTCGCTGGACCGCATCCTGGGCCGTAAAGCATGAGCTGGGAAACGATCACGCTGCTTTTTTTAGCCGGGCTCAGTGCCGGATTCATCGATGCCATCGCAGGTGGTGGCGGGCTCATTTCTGTGCCCGCATTGTTATGGGCCGGACTGCCGCCGCAGATGGCGCTGGGTACGAACAAGATGCAGTCCACCTGGGGCACGCTGATGGCGGTGCGGAAGTATGCAAAGGCGGGACTCGTCTCGTGGCCGCAGGTGCGGCTCACGGTGCTCATCACTTTTGTCTCCGCCATGTCGGGTGCATGGGTGGTGATGTTGATCAGCAATGCAGTGCTGAAAATGATCGTGCCATGGATGCTGCTGGGCATTGCGGTTTATGTGCTTCTCAGTCCCAGTCTGGGGAAAACGGCTGCCAAGGCGCGCTTGAGTCTTGGGGCGTTTGCGTGTCTCGCGGGTAGTGTGCTGGGATTTTATGATGGCTTCTTTGGTCCTGGGGCCGGTGCCTTTTGGACGCTGGCCAGCGTTTCCTTGCTGGGGCTGGAACTGACGCGCGCCACCGCTTTCACGAAGGTGGTGAACCTCACCAGCAACATGGCCTCGCTGATTATTTTCGTCGTTGGTGGGCGGGTGAATTATGAAATCGCCGCTGCGATGATCGCTGGGCAGCTCATCGGTGGCAGGCTCGGTGCCGGTATGGCGATCCGCCATGGCGCACCGTTCATCCGCATCATTTTCATTGGAGTGGTGTTCGCGATGGTGGCGAAATTGTTGTGGGATCAGTTTGGAGGTCGTTAAACCGGTCTGCGTTCATGGAGCCGACAACTGGGTTGAGGCTTCAGGGCTGGACTGTCCCAACCAGGAGAAAATGCGACGAAGGTCATCGAGATGAGGCGCCGTTATATGGGACCTGATAAACGCGCCAAGCTCTGTGTGGGGTGTTTTGGACAAGGTCATGGCAGCGAACAGCCTTTCCAATTGCAGGTGCCTTTGGGAGGAGTCTTTCATCCACGCATGCAGAATGATGACGCTGGCGGTGGCGTCCTCCAAGGACAGGCCTGAGGATTTGAGAAGATGGCGGAAGGAAAGCGCCCAGTATGCGGTCTTGGAGGCAGCAATCTGCTCCCAAGATTCATACTTCTGGCTCATTTCGATCAACAAATCATTGGGATGTGCGGGTGCCGCATCAAGCGGTGGCATTCCTGCATTCGCGATCATGCGTTTGAAGGGGGCCGGAGACGAGCGCTTCTTGCTGTAAAGAGGAGCCGGTTTCAAGGTATTGTAAGAGAATTCAGATACAAGTTCATCATCACTGCAGGGAGCCAAAGCCGCCGATTTCATATAATCGGTGACCTTGCCCTCAAAGAAATTCACGGAACCAGCACAAGCCAGTTCAAGCGTGTCCGAATCTAGCGAAGGCTGATATACCTCGCGATTGGCCACTGGCACTTTCTCCGCCTCGTCCCAGGCCACAAAGGAGGCCCCTTTGCAGGTCAGGTTATGGGCGATGGCTGCTTGAACTGCCTCAGACGGACGGCCCTGCTCCAGAAGATGACTGATGTGGCGCTGAGCCCACAGGAGGCGCGGGGCGGATGTGTCAGATGAGTTGGCGGTCGGCTGCAGATCAAAGGTCTGAAGCCAGGCACCACCATCGGGAGTGCGGGCTGTGATGGCGGCGTGCAGCACCTGCCCTTTGCGGAGAAGCAGCGGGACAAGCATCACCTCGCCCGCATGCAGATCTGCCAGGGCACCATCCTTGTTCGGCAGCGATCCCTCTCCTTCCAGCCAAAGGTCTGTGAGCACCGGACGGCGCAGCGACACCGCCAGCGCACGCACGGCCGCCGGAATGTCATCGTTGGGTGTCATGAGCGCACAGCGACCACCGGTCTGCCGTGCCAGACTTTTCAGGAACGCGTCGTTCACCGCATCATCAATGCCGAAGCAATGCACTGGCAGCTTGGCATGTACCGGCTTTTTCAAGAGGGCCAGTACGGCGGGTTCATTGCCCACCTGGCCGTCGGTGATGAGGATGAGGCGTGCTGATTTCGTGGTGCCATGGACCTCGTTAATCTTCAGCACGTGCTCCAGTGCTGGAAGCAGCTCGGTGCCACCAGCTGTGCCCAGGCGTGCCAGGGTCTGAAAGCCGCGATCAGCCAGCAGTTCATTGCGCGTCATGAGCCTCTCGGCAAAGTCCTGAAACGAACTTTCAAAGCAGGTGATCCAAACGCGGTCACGCGCGCCGAGTTCACGCACAAAGGCGTGGAGAGCCTCGGCGCATTTTTGCCACTTAGCCCCCTGCATGCTGCCGGAGCGGTCGAGCAGGAAGTAAATGTCCTGAACATGGTCTTCGCCAGCCACAGACACATCGGCAGCCTGAGGGGCGCGCAGCTGAAGCAGGGCGTGGATCTCCTCGCCTTGGACCGAGATCCAGGCACGAGGCTGCGGCTCCAAGGCGGTCTTTTCCTCCCAGCGGAGCACCAAGTCGCGATCTGGGACTTCTTCAGCGAGCGCGAGTTCGATCTCCACCTGTTCCCCTTTTGGAAAGACGACAGCGGGATGAGTGGGACTGGTCAGGGAGGTCGTTGTGACTTCGTCTGCATCAAAGATGCCATGCACATAGAGCGTGGCAGCATCGGGGTGGGCACGCGTGATGCGCGGTGGAGTGATGCGGGAGGCATCTGGCACCTGGTCGGTGTCGTCCGCACTGCCACGTCCCGAGTTCAAACGAAGCAGCGGTTTCCCCGGGATGTACCGGACTCCCGGGCTGAAAGGAATTCGCAGACTGAGCTGGGTGCCGAGGCGCTCCAAGGTCTCGAAATATGCCAGACGAATCACGATGGTGTCTCCCGGAGTGGCATTGCCAAGCTGGAGGGTGAAGAGGTTGTCCCGCTCCATTTCCACGAGGGCGGTGCGGTGGCCTGCGGCTTTCTTTTCTTCCACGACGCGGCGGGCCTCTTTCTCCTCCATGACCACTGCGCGTGTGACGCGGCCATTGATGATCATTTCGCAACGGAAGACAGCAGCGCTGCCGGGCAGCGGGAAAGAATACGTGACATCCAGCGACTCGCGGGCGGTCTGCTCAAATATCTGCTGCATTTCCACCACCGCCACCTCTCCGGTGACGCGGAAATGGGTCTCTACATGAGCAAGCGGAAGATGGATGCGCGTGGTCGAAAGCCAGGCGATGAGGCCAAAGGATGTGTGTTTCATGGCTGAGCTGGGTTGAGGTGAATGTGGGACTAACTTTGAGACTGCTGAAACAGATGCGTAACTGGACTCAGGATGCCGGGCCGATCAGGATGTTCTGAATGGCTTCCAGTTGTACTGAAGTAAGTTTGAAGCCGGGACGCCGGGCCACGAGCAGGAAGTCCGGGCTGAGCGGCCAAGTTTGCCAGGCCTCTGGCTCCATGGACATGGGTGGCGGCGTCTGAGAGGCTGCTGCTGTGCCACCCCTCATGATTTCCCGGAGTTCCCCATCGCTGCGCCCGAAGAGGAGGGCCTGGATGCGGGTGAGTGGCAGGCCTTCAGCCTGAAGGACCCGCACGCAGCAAGACTGTAAAAAGTGGCGTTCGACATAGCCGCTGCCGCCGCCCTCGGTGGGCGCGTCCAGCACCCCCATGGTGCGGTAGTAGCGTAGTGTACGAACATTGGTGTCCATGGATACCTGGCCATTGGCAGGCACGACACGGTGCTTGGTACACCATGCGGTCACTTTCTCGGCCAGAGCATCAATCGTCAGGTTCACGGTGACAGCTAAATACAGTAACACTGTTAATGCAAGGCGGATTTTATCAATGCTCTTTCACGAGGACATTTCAGCTGCTGAAAAAAGATCGTGAGGGAGAGCTCTTTTGATAAGCAGCTTGTCGTTCGAACGCGCTAGGATGAGGAATTGCATGAATCCGGCAGTGGGGCTACGCCGTATTTGCCTGACACTCTCCCATGCCTATGATCGCCGCTCCCATGTCAACCGTCCAAACCACTGCCCAAGGGCGTCAGTTCCCCAAGTTCGATCTCTCACGCCTGCTCGGCACCGTGTTCAAACCCACGTTCGGCCGCAAGATCTGCATCCTCATTGATCTGCCCGATCTCGCTGAAGCGAAGGATTATGCGTTCTTGAAAAATCCTGCGCGTGCCATTCAGCAGCGTGCGCATGAGCACTTTTATCTGGGGCTGAAGAATGGCGTGGCTGAAGAACTGGCGCTGAAAGGCGGCGAAATGTTTGCCTACACGCAGACCACCGGCAGCAACCTCGATCTGCCTGACCTCTGTGTGGATATGAGCGGCAAAGAACTGAGCCTCGAGAAGGATGTCTATCCAAACTACGACATCATCCTCTGCATCTCGACCTTCTCCGCCACGGCACCGCTGACGGCGTTTGCGAAGCAGTATGGCTTTCGTGGCGCGACGCTCCATGGTGTGAATGACGTCATCTTGAATTCAGGTCTCGCGGTCGATTACGAACTTGTCAGCATTGATGCCGAAAAGCTGCGCATGGCGATGACTCGCGCTGATGCAGTGGAAATCGATTTCACCGTGGAAAACGGACCCGACATGACCGTGCGTCTGGAACTGAACCGCCAGGAAGCGCAGAAGAGCCACGGCCTCTGCCAGGGAGATGCGCCTGACATCGCGAATCTGCCGGCGGGTGAGGTTTATTTCGTGCCCACGGGGGCGGAAGGTACCTTCCCGTTGAAATACGAGGACGGCACGCTGGGCAAGCTCACTGTGACCGGAGGCTGCATCATCAAGGCTGAACTCATCGCCGGCAAACAGAGCACAATTGATGAACACAACGCCAAACTTGCCGACGATCCGATGACCGGTGTGCTCGGCGAACTGGGTTTTGGCACGCAGGTACTGCCCGTTTCGGGAGCAGACATTCAGGATGAAAAAGTGCTCGGCACCTGCCACCTGGCCACGGGTCGTGACGACCATCTCGGCGGGCACATCACGCCGCAGAAATTCAAACGTCATCAAAACGCGACGCACGACGACATTCTCTTCGCACCGCACAAAACGCCGAACTTTGACATCAAGCAAACCCGCATGTTCCGCGATGGCGTGGTCACGGTTTTGAACGAGCACTTCCAGCCGTCGAAGTATCTGTTGGAAGCCCTGGCCGCCGAATAAACCGATTGATGAACATCTACGAAACCCGTCGCCTGCTCGACGAATACCTGCTTTTCCATTATGGCCAGCCTGCGGAGGTGCTGCCATGGGAAAGCGGGCCGCGTGAGGCGCTGGGATTTCCAGTGCGCACGGTGATGGAGCTGATTGATTTGCCGCGCACGCCTTGTGAGGCGGTGGCGCTGGATCTTGGCTGCGCGGTGGGGCGGTCGAGTTTTGAACTGGCAAATTTTGGTGTCCGTGTGCTCGGCATTGATTACTCGCAGAGCTTTGTCGATGCAGCGGCGGTGCTGGCGCGGGATGGCTGCATGAGCTACGAGCGAGTGGATGAAGGCAGCGCAAAAACGGCGCTGGTGGCACGCGTGCCGGAGAATCTGCGACGGGATCGCGTGCACTTTGAACAAGGGGATGCGATGAACCTGCGCAGCGATCTCGGTGATTACGACATCGTACACGCCGCGAACTTGCTGTGCCGGCTGACCGATCCGTTGAAACTAATCGAGCGTCTGCCCGACCTCGTGCGCTCGGGTGGGCAGTTGCTGCTGACGACGCCCTGTACCTGGCTGGAAGAGTTCACCCCGCGTGGCAACTGGCCGCAGGGCTCGACACGCGAGTGGCTCACGTCGCTGCTGGAGCCGCACTTTGATCTCGCCAAGACCTGCGACATGCCGTTCCTGATTCGCGAGCATGCGCGGAAGTATCAATGGAGCGTGGCGCTGGGGATGCGCTGGCGGCGGAAAGTCGAGGCCGTGTGAGTTTGTGCGATTGATTCCCACCGGCGTTTACGTCTAGGCTGGGTAACCATGAAAAACGCGTTGTTATTTGCCTCCCTCCTTGTCGCCTCTGTGCAGGCGCAGACTCCGAATTTCAAAGAGCAGCAGATCGATGATGCCGTCGGCATCGGCTACGGACTGGCCGTGGCGGATGTGAACGGGGATAAACGTACGGACATCCTGCTGGCGGACAGCAATGTGATCGTCTGGTATGAAAACCCGACGTGGACGAAACACATCATCGCTGAAAAGCTGACAGAGAAGGACCACGTGTGCATCGCGGCGCGTGACATCAATGGCGATGGCAAGTGCGAGATCGCCGTGGGGGCCGAGTGGAATCCGGCGGACACCGTGGGCAGCGGTGCGGTGTTTTATTTGATCCCGCCGGCAGATCGCACGCAGAAATGGGAGCCGGTGAAACTGACACACGAACCCACGACGCACCGCATGAAATGGGTGCGCAACCGCGCTGGTCGCTATGATCTCGTCGTGGTGCCCCTGCATGGCCGTGGCAATGACAAGAACGCCGAGGGTGCGGGCGTGCGGGTGCTGGCCTACCACATGCCGGAGGATCCGCACCATGAGTGGAACACCACGCTGGTGCAGGGCACGATGCACAAGACGCACAATCTCGACATCATTCCCGCGCCTGGCACGGAGGCTGAAAGTCTGCTGCTCTGCGGGCGCGAAGGCGTGGTGCGGCTGGATCAAACCGACAATGGCTGGAAGGAGCACTGGATCACGCAGCACCCGAAAGACTCGACCGAATTGCTAGGCGCGGGCGAAGTACGCTACGGGGCCTTTGCGGGTGGCCAGCCGTATGTCACGACCATTGAACCCATGCATGGGGACAAGTTGGTTCTTTACACCCCAAAGCCGGAAGGTCCAAAAAATGGCACGTGGGAGCGCAAGGTGCTCAGCGATCAACTTGTCGATGGTCATGCCATCGTCACGCACGACCTGCTCGGTCTGAACAACCGCCAGATCGTCGTCGGTTGGCGTGCGCAGCAGAAGATCGGCAAGGTGGCGGTGAAGCTGTTTTGGACCACGAAAGAGGACGGCAGCGGCTGGCAGGAAGCCTTCATCGACGATGGTGGCATGGCCTGTGAAGATGCCGTTTGTGCGGATCTTGATGGCGATCGTGATTTGGAGATCATCGCTGCAGGCCGTCGTAGTAAGAATATCAAGATTTACTGGAATCAGCGAAACCAGTGAAATGTAAAACATGAATTTGGCTTTAGCTGATGTGTTGCATGGGCGCGGTCTGTGCTCCTAGAATTGTGTCTGCTATGAAAGCCACACGTCTTTTCATTTCTGCCGCTGGCGCACTGCTCTTGAGCCAGTGCTCCATGCCGGAGTTCCCTTTGTTCTCTTCGCGCACAGAAGTGGTTCGTCGTCCCATGACCATCATGCCGCCGTTTGCTTCCCAGCCAATCATGTATGTGTGGAATGGCAGCAGCAAGCCCGGTCCCTTGAGCGTGAACATCGACCTCAGCGAGCAAAAGGCTTATCTTTTCAAAGGCGGTCAAAATGTGGGCTGGACCTACGTCGCCTCCGGACGCAGCGGCTTTGCTTCGCCCACCGGCACGTTCCACATCATGGAAAAGATCGTGGACAAGCGCTCGAACCGCTACGGCATGATCGTGGATCGCAATGGCGATGTGGTGAACAGCAACGCCACCGCAGGTGTCTCGCGCGTTCCTCCGGGTGGTCATTTCGTGGGAGCCAGGATGCCTTACTGGATGCGCATCACCGGCTATGGTGTCGGCATGCACGCAGGGGCGATTCCCAATCCCGGATCTCCGGCTTCACATGGTTGCATCCGCCTGCCGGGTGACATGGCCGAAACGATCTTCCAGCATGCTCCGGTGGGCACGCGCGTGACGATCATGCAGTGAGGAGGGGCCGAGCCGAATCGTCAACTCAACCTCTGACCGCTTCGGCCAGAATCTCCTCAAAGCGCCCCAGCCAGGCCTGTGTGCTGGTTTCGCGCAGCAGCCACTGACGCCCGGCGCTGCCAATGACGAGACGTGCGGTCTCGGGCGTGGCTTCCATCGCCAGGACATCTCGGACGATGCCCTGAACATCCCCCGGCTCATGTTGCAATCCGGTGACGTCATGCTGCACGATCTCACACAAACCACCTGATTTCGCGGCAAGCACCGGCTTGCGATAATCATACGCCTCATAGACCACGAGACCCAGGGGTTCCCACCATGTGGATGGCACAATCACCGCACGGCAGCGGCGTAATGCCTCGCGTTTCGTTTCACCGCCAATGTGTCCAAGCTGGCCGATGTAAGGATTGGTGCGCAGCCGCTGCTGCACCACGGAATTCAGCGGTCCTTCACCGGCGATGTGCAGAAGGGGTGTGTTTTTGCCAAGCCGCTGGTGCAGTTCATCCCAGGCATCCAGCAGCGGGATGAGTCCTTTGGTCTCCGCCAGTCGGCCGATGAAAAGATAGTAGCCGGCATCTTCAACGACTGGCGGCTGGGGCATTGCGTCCCAGGCATGGCGCAGGGTATGTACCCGCGCTTCTGGCAGCGCCCCGGTGGCGACCAGTTTTTGCCGCATAAAGTCCGAGACGGCGATCCAGGCCTTCACACTCCTCAGCCAGCCGCTGCGGTGCAGCGCCTTCAGCATCAGCGCGAACAGGGCGCTCTTCACGATGGAGTCCTGCCAGGCGCCCGCAGCCACTTCCTTCCAGTAGCTGCCATACAGGGCGTCCGGCATCAGTTTGCCTTTCACCTGGAGCGTGCCACCCACGGAGAAAGGCCGGAAATTATGCAGAAACTGCACGACCGGCAGGCGGCGCTGCGTGGCTGCATGATACAGGGCAGGAGAGCCGACGGGATGCACGTTGTGAAACACCGCCGCACTCGCACTACTCTCATCCAGCGCGGTGGTGAAACGCTGGCGCGCGTCACGGTTGTAAAACAAGCACTTCGCCTGCTTCAGTCGGGAGGGGGCGTTTTCACCGGTCCACTCGGCGCTGTCAAACTGGCACCAGGTCATGTCATGGCAGGTCGCAAGATCCGCGTGAATCTTGTCCGCGATCAATTCCTCACCACCTCGGAAGAGGTAGCGGTTGAAGACATGCAGCAGAGCGCGGGGCGAATGGGGGGGAGCGGGAACCATCGAAAGTCAGGAGCACAGAAACCAGCGCCGTCGCTTTGCCAAGCAGGACGTGGGCCATGCGGCGGATTCTCGCATGAATTGCAGAGCAGTCTTGCCTAATTTCCTGTTGCGTGATATTCACACCTCCTATGAAGCCCGCCAACCGCAGCCTCTTCATTGCGGCAGCTTTCGTCGCACTCAGTGCTTTTGCGCAGGACGCAGTCCTGCGGCCGTGGAAGGACACCCAGGGTCGGATTATCCAGGCCACCTTCGTCAGCGCCACCGCCGACAGCGTCACTCTGAGGATGGCAGATGGCAAAGAGCACCCGCTACCGCTCGCCCGCTTGTGCGCTGAAGATCAGGCCTTTGTGAAGAGCCAGTCTGGAGCCGCCAAGCCTGCTCCAGCCACCGCTCAGGGCACCACGCCTGCGGTGACAGCCTCCTCTTTGAACCGTGTTCCCATCGAGAAACGCACCTGGCCGTAAAACGTCCTGGTGCCCACCAAATCCATTGAGATTCAGGTGATTGAGGAAAATCCTACCGCGCGAAAATGTGTGTATCGGTCCGAAGGTTTTGAATTCACCTCGCAGGCTAAACTGGCCGGCAGTGTGATGAAAGAGGTGGCACGTACCTTTGAGGCCACCAAGTCGCTTGTTGCGGCACTGCCATGGGGAGTGGTCTGCCGTCCGCCCGAGGGCTTCGAGCGCTACCAGGCTGAGCTGTATGAGACGCGGAAGGACTACATCGCCGCCGGCGGCCCGGAAAATTCCGGGGGTGTGTACATGAGCGGGGACAAAATCTTCCGCGTACCGTTCCCCAGCATCGGCCTCAAGCTGCTTGGCAAAACCTATGCCAAGGACGACAATTACGACGGTGGCACCTTGATTCACGAGATCACCCATCAGGTGATGGACGCCTACCTCACCTTTTTGCCCGTGTGGGTCATTGAGGGCACGGCTGAATACACCGAGATGCTCCCCTACAACGCCGGCAAGTTCCGCGCCGACGCGCACCAGAAGGGCTTGAAAGACCACATTCAGGACATGCAGAAGCGCGGGTACGCCATCGAGATTGGCAATCTGGAAGAACACCTGACGATGAATCGCGCCAAGTGGTCCGGCATTGCCAGCACCACCAACCGAAAGATGGGAGAGCTTTATTTCCAGTCCGTGCTCGCCGTGTATTTCTTCTGCCATCTGGATGGCGACAAAAAAGGCACGCGCTTCATCAAGTTCATGGAAGCCGTCTATGGCGACACCGAGGCCCTGCGCACCTTCTTCAAAGATCCCCGCGTCAAACATTTTCCAGATGGCCGCTTCAGCTACCCCACCGACTTTCCGCCCCCGGACATGAAGTCTGAAACAGCTCCCTTCAAACATCTGGACCTGCTGCTCGACGGACGAAGTTATTCACAAATCGCGCAGGAGATGACCGAGGCCTACAAGAGCATGGGCATCAAAATCTTCGTCGATTGAGCCCCTGAGTGGAAAAACGACGCACAAGCCCCTCTCTCGGGTGGCTATTTCACGTCTTTTCCACCCCTGCGTTTGACGCACCGCACCGACTGTGCAAGATGCCGCGCTTTCCGGCTCCGCGATGCCGTTGCACCAGCCTGCCAGCCGGTGGTTCCTTCGCCCTGAAAGCGCCCAGATCATACGCTTTCTCCCTCCCAACCCGCCGCACTCGTCGTCCACACCCGGATTCCGTCATTTTTCCCTCCCCCATGCCCAAAGACACCACCATCCATCGCATCCTCGTCATCGGTTCCGGCCCCATCGTCATCGGCCAAGGGTGTGAATTTGACTACTCCGGCGTCCAGGCCTGCAAAGCCCTGCGCGAAGAAGGCTATGAAGTGGTGCTCATCAATTCGAATCCGGCCACGATCATGACGGATCCGGAATTCGCCTTCCGCACCTACATCGAGCCGATCACGCCGGAGATGGTGGAGAAGATCATCATCAAGGAAAAACCGGATGTGCTGCTTCCTACCCTCGGTGGTCAGACCGCGCTGAACTGTGCCATGTCCCTGCACCGTGCGGGCACGCTGGAAAAGCACGGCGTGCGCATGATCGGTGCGAAGCCGGATGCCATCGAGAAGGGTGAGGACCGCCTGCTGTTCAAGAATGCCATGCTCAAGATCGGGCTCGACCTGCCGCAATCCGGCGTGGCTCACACGATTGAGGAGGCCCGCGTGATTGCGGAGCAGATCGGCACCATGCCGCTGATCATCCGCCCTGCGTATACGCTGGGCGGCACCGGCGGCGGCATCGCCTACAACAAGGAAGAATTTGAAACCATTACGGCAAGCGGTCTCGATCTTTCGCCCGTGACGGAAGTGCTCATCGAGGAATCGCTCCTCGGCTGGAAGGAGTTTGAAATGGAGGTCATGCGCGACAAGGCGGACAACTGCGTGATCATCTGCTCCATCGAAAACCTCGACCCCATGGGCGTGCACACGGGTGACTCGATCACCGTGGCTCCGATTCAGACGCTGACGGATCGCGAGTATCAGATCATGCGCGACTTCTCCTTCGCCTGCATCCGCGAGATCGGCGTGGAGACGGGGGGCTCGAACATCCAGTTTGCCATCCATCCCGACACGGGCCGCATGATCGTCATCGAGATGAATCCGCGCGTGAGCCGCAGCTCGGCGCTCGCTTCCAAGGCCACCGGCTTCCCCATCGCGAAGATCGCTGCGAAGCTGGCTGTGGGATATACCTTGGATGAACTTAAGAACGACATCACCCGCGAGACGCCTGCCAGCTTTGAGCCATCCATCGACTACGTGGTGACCAAGGTGCCGCGCTTCACGTTTGAAAAATTCCCCGGTGCCAACGAAACGCTGACCACGCAGATGAAGTCCGTGGGCGAGGCCATGGCCATCGGCCGCACGTTCAAGGAGTCCCTGCAGAAGGCCCTGCGCAGCCTGGAAATCAAGCGCTTCGGCCTCATCGGTGATGGTGCCGACAAGGAAGTGGACGACGAGACGCTGACGTCCAAGCTCACTGTGCCGAATGCGGAGCGTATTTTCTTCCTCGGCCAGGCCTTTGCGAAGGGCTGGACGGTGGAGCGTGTGTTTGAATTGACGAAAATTGACCGGTGGTTCTTGAGGCAGCTTGAACAGATTGTGCAGGAAGATATGCTCATCCCCAGCCAGTCTGCCGAGGTTTTGTTCAGCCAGATTCCAGAAGCTGAGCGCACCGAAGAAAAGAAGGCAGAAGTGATGGTTGGTGCCATGCGCAAATGGAAGCGCATGGGTTTCTCTGACAAGCAGATCGCACATGCGTTTGGCACGACGGAGAAGGCCATCCGTGCTGGCCGCATCAAGTATGGCGTCATTCCCACCTACCGCCTCGTGGACACCTGCGCGGCTGAGTTTGAGGCCTACACGCCCTACTACTACAGCACCTACGGCATCGAGGATGAGGTGCGGGACAACGACCGCAAGAAGGTCATGATCCTTGGTGGCGGTCCGAACCGTATCGGGCAGGGCATTGAGTTCGACTACTGCTGTGTGCATGCCAGCTTCGCGTTGCGCGAACTCGGCTATGAGACCATCATGGTGAACTCGAATCCCGAGACCGTCTCCACTGACTACGACACCTCCGACAAGCTCTACTTTGAGCCGCTGACGCTGGAGGACGTGCTGAACATCTATGAGCGCGAAAACCGCCACGATCAGGTGCTTGGTGTCATTGTGCAGTTCGGCGGCCAGACGCCGCTGAACCTTGCCAAAGGACTCGAAGAAAATGGCGTCCGCATCATCGGCACCTCGCCGAAGAACATCGAGCTCGCGGAAGACCGCAAGTTGTTCGCCAAGCTGCTCGACGATCTCGGTTTGCACCAGGCACCGAGTGGCACCGCCACCTCGCTGGAAGAGGCGCTGGCCATCACCGCGAAGATTGGTTACCCCAGCCTCGTGCGCCCCAGCTTCGTGCTCGGCGGCCGCGCCATGCAGATCGTTTATAGCGATGCCGAACTGACGCATTACATGAAGAATGCCGTCGAGGCCACGCCGGACCGCCCCGTGCTGGTGGACCGCTTTCTCGAAGACGCGACCGAAGTCGATGTCGATTGCATCAGCGACGGCGAGACCACCGTGATTGGTGCCATCATGGAGCACATTGAAGAGGCTGGCATTCACTCCGGCGACAGTGCCTGCGTCATCCCACCCTTCAGCCTCAGCAAGGAGATGCAGGACCGCATTCGCGATGCCGCGAAGAAGCTCGCCAAAGCCCTCGGCGTGCGCGGCCTCATGAACATGCAGCTCGCTGTGAAGGGCGATGACTTGTATGTCATCGAAGTCAATCCACGTGCCTCCCGCACCGCGCCCTTCGTCAGCAAGGCCATCGGTGTGCCGCTGCCGAAACTCGCCGCCAAGATCATGGCGGGCATGACCTTGAAGGAACTCGGCTTCACCGAGGAAGTGATTCCGAAGCATCACAGCGTCAAGGAAGCCGTCTTCCCCTTCAGCAAGTTCGCCGGCGTGGACATCATCCTCGGCCCGGAAATGAAGAGCACCGGCGAAGTCATGGGCATCGACTACGACCTCGGCATGGCCTTCGCCAAGAGCCAGATGGCCGCCGGCGGCACCCTGCCGACGAAGGGCAATGTCTTCATCAGCGTCAAGGAAACCGACCGGCCCAACGTCGTACGCATCGCCAAAGGCTACGCCGACCTCGGCTTCACTCTCTACGCCACCAGCGGCACCGGCGGTGTCATCAAGGATGCCGGCATCGCCGTGAGCATCCTCCCGAAACTCGCCAGCGGCCAGCGCCCGAACGTCATCGACCTGATGAAGAACAAGGACATGGCCCTCGTCATCAACACCCCCAGCGGCAAAAATCCGCGTGAAGATGAGATCAAGATCCGCACCGCCTCCATGCAGAACCGCATCCCCATCATGACCACCCTGCGCGGTGCCGATGCGGCGCTGCGGGCGATCAAGTCCTTGCAGGGGACCGAGGTGCAGGTGCGGGCGTTGCAGGAGTATCATCAGTAGCTTCGAGCGGCACTCGAGGCCTTGCGCACTCCATGAACCAGCTCATCTACGTCGAGACCAGCATCCCGAGTTTCTACTTTGAAACCCGGCCCGGGGTGCAAATTCAGGCTCGTCGTGAATGGACTCGCGAATGGTGGGACCTGGCAAAGTGGCAGGACGAGCTGGTCTCCTCGCTCTGGGTCATTCGCGAACTTGAAGAAACGCCGGAGCCGAAAAAGTCGGAGTGCCTGGATTTGCTGCAGGGTCTGCGGTTGCTGCAATCGGCCCCTGAGATTGATGAGATGGTCGAGCACTACATTGCCCATAAAGTCATGCCTGCGGATGCTGACGGGGATGCCCGCCATCTGGCAGTCGCCACGTTTTGGAAATGTGATATACTGGCTTCGTGGAACTGCAAACACATAGCCAATGCCAACAAGACCGACCACATTCGTCATGTGAACGAGGGGCTGGGTTTTGCAACTCCCCAGCTCATCACGCCGTATCATCTGTTAGACTCAGGAGTTGACCCATGAAAACAGTACCGACACCGCCGCCCCCCGACACTGACGACCTCGAGTGGCTGCGCGCCATCCGGCGCAAACTCACGTCCGAGTTTGGTCACGACCAAAAGAAACTCGGTGATGCCCTGCGCGAGCGCGAGAAGCACATGGGAGATCGCATCGTCCGTACCCAAGCTAGGCTCGTTCCCGCCAAACCCTGAGTCAAACTCGCCAGCGGCCAGCGTCCGAACGTCATCGACCTGATGAGGAACAAGGACATGGCCCTCGTCATCAACACCCCGAGCGGCAAAAATCCACGTGAGGATGAGATCAAGATTCGCACCGCCTCCATGCAGAACCGCATCCCCATCATGACCACACTGCGCGGTGCCGACGCCGCACTGCGGGCGATCAAGTTACTGCAGGGGACCGAGGTGCAGGTGCGGGCATTGCAGGAGTACCATCAGTAATCCAGCCAAGTCTGGTTTGTTTGCTCTTCTAAGCGCGGACGCAAGTCCGCGCTTTTTCGTTTCTGGTCAGCACTGCCATATTGAGGTATGAAACTCCGATGAACGACCATCCCCTTCCTGCCCTTCGCAACCAGCTCCTCAGCCTGCACAAGCTCCTCATGAACACCGAGCGCGCTGCCTATGAGAAGGAAGGGAACGTCATCCAGTCGCCGATGCAGTTTCTGCAACTGCTCATGGAGCATGAGCGGTTCGCGTGGCTGCGGCAGCTTTCGCAGCTGGTGGTGATGATGGATGAGGCGATGGAGGAGAAGCCGCCGATCACGAAGGAGCGGATGGATGCGCTGGTGAGTGAAGCGCGGCATCTGCTCATGGGCTCGGAGGAGCCGGGGAGTTTTGCGGTGCGTTATGCCCAGGCCAGGGAGCGCGAGGCCGCAGTGGCGGCGGCCCATGCCGAGCTCAGCAAGAGTTTTGAATAGCGCGCTCCGCTCCCTTCGACATCCACACTTCGCTCACGCCAGCGCTTCTTTGCAATACTGGACGCACTTGGCCACTTCGGCCACGGCGGTGGAGCCTGCGGGAATTTTGTATTCCAGCTCGATCTCGGCGGGGAAGGTCCACTTTTCCTTTTTCATCAACTGCAGCACTTCCTTGATCGGGGTCTGGCCCTGGCCCCAGGGGACGTTGCCGCCGTCTGCGGTGCGGTCCTTGAGGTGCAGATTGGTGATGCGATCGTGGTACTTTTCCAGCACTGGGATGGGCGACTTCCCCTTCGTGCCGGCGACGTAGTGGCCGATGTCGACGTTCAACCCGATGTACTGGCCGAGTTCCAGGATGGAATCAAACTTGTCCATCTCCGGCAGGTTGTTGGTGTGGTTGTGAAACCCGACCCAGATCTTGTGCTTGTCCGCAAACGGGGCGACACGGGCGGCGAGGATGGCGTTGCGCTCGGTGGTCACGCCCGTGCAGCCCAGCGCCTTGGCCACGAGGAAGTTGAACTCGATTTCCTCATCTGACTGGCCGAAACCCATCTTGTGGATGTGGATGTTCACACCTGCGTCGTTGTACATTTTCCGCATTTCAGCGCACTTGGCGAGCTGCTGCTCACGCTCGGCGTCGGTGATCTCGCCGCCTTTGATGCCTGCGTAAAGCTGGGTCGGCCCGCCCATGAGCTCGGTCTCGCTGAGGCCGTCATCGAGCAGCGCCTTGAGCGTCTCCTCCGCTGTCTTTGCCATGTCGCGGTAGCTGTAGGTGATGCAGCCGATGCGCACGCCGTTGAAGACGGAGTTAGGCTTGTCGGCGGCAGGAGCGCGACGCGGAAGAGTAAGGCCGGTGGCGGCAGCGACTGCGGTGCCGAGAAAATGACGGCGGGAAAGCGGGTTGGATGTCATGGGGTAAACGAGGAGCGGTTGAGTGGTTTAGTTGATACCCCCCTTTTTTGCCACATTCCCCTCGTGAAGTCACGCCAAACTGCTGCGCCATTGAATGAAGCGGAGAAGAGTCTCCGCGCTCCCTTCTTGCCGCGTTCGCTTCCCCGGTTTAACGAACGAGCATGACCCTCACGCTTCCCAAGTGGTTCGATCTTCACACGCATTTCCGCCAAGGCCCGGCAATGGGCTCGTATGTCCAGGCGCATCTGAACATGGGCTGTGCGGGGGCGCTGGCGATGCCGAACACGCAGCCGCCGGTGTCGCGGATTTCTGGGACGGCGCAAAGCGATGGCTGGTCGATCGAGAGCTACTCCGAAGAACTGCGCGTTGCAGGTGCAGCGGGCTTTGAGCAGCTCATTGTGCCACTGTACCTCACACGGCAGACGACGGCGGCAATGATCCGCGACGGTGCAGCCTCGGGTCTGCTGCGGGCCTGCAAGTATTACCCGCCGCATGGAACGACGAATGCGGAGCATGGGATGCCGATAGATGACCTGATCGGCGGCGAGGTGCTGCGGGCAATGGAGGAGCACGGCGTGGTGCTGTGCATTCATGGCGAGCAGCACGCATTGAGCGGACCGGACTACATCGACGCGCAGCAGAATGCGGAGACGCGGTTTTACACGGAGCGGATGCCGAGGCTGCTGGCTGCGCATCCGAAGCTGCGAATTGTGTGTGAGCACATCACCACGCGCACGGCAGCGGAGTTTGTGGCGCGGGCGCCGGAACATGTGGGCGCGACGATCACGCCGCAGCATCTGCTCTACACGCTGGGGCACCTGATTCAGGGACTGAAGTATCACCTGTACTGCCTGCCAATTGTGAAGTTTCAGGATGATCGGGCGGCCTTGCGATATGCGGTGACGACGGCCGGACAGAAGAAGTTCTTTGCAGGCACGGACAGTGCGCCGCACACGACGAAGGCGACGGCCTGCGGCTGCGCGGCGGGTTGCTTCACCGGAGGCTGTGCGCCGCAGCTCTATGCAATGGCCTTTGAGGCGGCCGGCGTGGATCTTGGCACGGCGGAGGGGCAGGCGTTGCTGGAGCGTTTTCTATGTCTCAATGGGCCGGGGTTTTATGGGTTCCCTGTGTCGGAGAAGAGTTTCCAGATGGAGAAGGCGGCGCAGTCCATGACGCTGCTGGAGACACCTGCGGGGCCGGTGACGCCGCTTCCTGTCGGCATGGGGATGGAACTGACGTGGCGCATATCCAAGTGATGGCGGTGCGAAGAAAATGGATGCGGAAAGAAACGCACGCGCTCCCTTCGACTCCATGATTTCACTGAACGTCATCGCCATACTGCGCACGTGCTACACCGACAAGTTCGGGGTGCCGCGGCAGTCGGGGCTGGTGCCCAGCGCGTGGGGGGTGATCGAGTTTGAACCGGCCTATCGGCGAATGGAGGCGGTGCGTGGCATGGAGCAGTTCAGCCACCTGTGGCTCATCACGCAGTTTCATCTCGTCACAGAAGAACCGACTTCGCTCATGGTGCGCCCGCCGCGGCTCGGTGGCAATGAACGACGCGGTGTCTTTGCCACGCGTTCACCTTTTCGGCCGAACCGGCTGACGCTGAGTGTGGTGAAACTTGACCGCGTGGAGCTGGAAGGCGATGCCGCGCCGCGTCTGTTTGTCTCCGGTGTCGATCTCGTGGATGGCACGCCCATTCTCGACATCAAACCTTATGTGCGTTTTGCCGACTCAGTGCCTGGAGCCCAAAGCGGCTTTGCAGATGAAGCGCCGCAACGGCTGCCAGTGCGCTGGGACTGCGACAGCTCTGTGCCGGATGACGTGCGGGTGATCATCGACGAATCACTCTCCCTGCAGCCGCAGCCGGCTTATCACGATGATGAAGCGCGGGAATATGCGACAGAGATCTCCGGCTGGCGAGTTCGCTGGGCTGCGACACTCGCCGGAGCGTGTGTGAAATCTTGCGAATGGGTTGGGCCTGGCGCTTTGATACCGCATGACTGACACCGATCTTCCCATTCGTGCCGCCACCGAAACGGCCATCGCCCATGGCATCACGCCAGACCGTTGCGACATTTTGCAAAACGGCAGCACACTGGTGCTGCGCCTCACTGAAACGCTGGTGGCACGTGTGGTCCAGGATGTGGACGGGCCACGGCAGGGCACGGAGTGGTTTGCGCGTGAGAATGCCATCGCCCAGCATCTGACGGCGCACGGCGCTCCGGTGATCCCGCTGCACAGTGGCCTCCCGCCGGGGCCGCATGAGCATCTGGGCTATCCGATTAATTTTTGGCAGTTCGTGACCCGCACTGATGCCGAGCCTGATTCATGCGAGATCGGGCGAACGCTGCGCCAGTGCCATGACATCATGAGCCATTTTGCAGAGCCGCTGCCCAAACTGGCGATCCTCACCGAGAGCCTCGCGATTTTGCAGGACCGCGAACTGTTTCCTCAAGCCACGCAGCAAATGCTGCGAGATCACCTCACGCGTTCCATCGAGATACTCAGCCAATTTCCGCACCAAGCGCTGCATGGCGATGCTCATATGGGCAATCTCATGAACACCACTGGTGGATTGTTGTGGACCGACTGGGAGGACACCTTCTCCGGCCCCATTGAATGGGATGTGGCCTCGATCATCTGGAATGCGCAGATTCTGGATGAAGACCACGCCACGGTACAGAGGATCTGTGATGCTTATATCGAAGCGGGTGGTGCGATTGACGCACGTGCGCTGCACCAGAGTCTCATCGCCCGTGCGGCGGTGATGACGGCTTGGTATCCGATTCTCTATCCCAATCCAAATGAGGAGCGACAGATGAGGCTGCAGCGCCGCATTGACTGGCTGCGAGAACAGTCTGCCATTTGACGCAGTAGCGAAAAAGCGCCTATTTTTTGTCACCGCTGTCGCGGCGGCGACCACTGGAGGATGACATGAACCCTGCAACCCTCATCCCTCGATCCTCAGACGACGCCCAGCTCGTGGAACTCAGCCTGCGGGGCGACACGCAAGCTTTCGGCAGCATTGTGGAGCGGCACCAGTCACTCGTCTGCGGGCTGGCCTACAGCGCCTGCGGCAATGTGCATGTGAGCGAAGACCTGGCGCAGGAGACCTTCATCACCGCCTGGCAGCAGCTGCGCAATCTGCGTGAAAAGAGCAATCTGCGCGGCTGGCTCTGCGGCATCGCGCGCCATGTGATCAACAACTTCCTGCGCCGACAGCGGCGAACACCTACGGCGATGGCTGCTGAACTGGATGAGGTGATTCATCCGGCATCCGACGAACCCTCGCCCGATGAATGCGCGATCAATGAACAGGAGTCCGCGATGTTGTGGTGCGCGGTGCAGACTCTGCCGCCGAATTACCGTGAGCCCATGGTGCTGTATTATCGCCAGCAGGAATCCGTGGGTGCGGTGGCGGAGTCGCTGGGTCTGTCTGAGGATGCGGTGAAGCAGCGGCTGGCGCGCGGTCGTGCGATGCTGGCGGAGCATGTGGAGCGCATGCTGGGAAACACACTGCGCCAGACCATGCCCACCGCTGCCTTCACCTGCTGCGTGCTCGCGGCGCTGCCACTCGCTACTACGTCCGCCTCCGCTGCCACGGCGGGTGTGACGCTGGCCAAAGGCGGTGTGGGTGGCAAGACGCTGCTGCTTTCGACCTTGAACGCGGTGCTCAGCCCGCTGCTGGCGCTGGCGTTTGCAGGAGTGGGCTACAAGGTGAGCATGGACAGTGCGCGTTCCGACGAGGAGCGGCGGCTGATCAAAAAGTTCTACTGTGTCATAGCGGTGGTCACCGTCGTTTTTGGCGCGCTGGTGCTGGCGCTGACCTTCTCTGGCAAATGGCTTGCGCAGATGCACCCGGAATGGTTCGTCGCGCTGCTGCTCGGACTGGTGGGGGCTTGTTTGCTTTGCGCTCTGGGCGGGGTGGTATGGGGCTGGCGGAAGAACAAGCAGATGCCGATGCGTGAGGCAGCGATGGAAGCGACCCTGCCCGTTGGAAAATGGGGCATACCGTTGCTGGAATACCGCAGCAAGATCACCCTGCTCGGCCTGCCACTGGTTCATTTGCGCTTTGGCCGGAAGCGCGGTGAATCCGTCCGACCGGTGAAGGCATGGTTTGCCGTGGGTGATTGTGCCATCGGGGTGATCTTTGCATTCGGTGCCCTGGCCATTGCGCCCATCAGCCTGGGAGCCTTCTCGGTGGGTTTGCTGTCAGTCGGTGGCATGGCCGCTGGAGCGGCCTGCTGGGGTGGCATTGGTTTCGGTGTGTGGGCCATCGGTGGCTGTGCCCTTGGCTGGACAGCCTATGGCGGTTGCGCGGTGGCGTGGGAGGCGGCTCAGGGTGTTCTCGTCGCCGCCCGTCATTTTGCACTCGGTACCGTCGCCGTGGCGCAGCATGCCAATGATGCGGCTGCCAGGGCTGCGATGAACCAGAATCCATTTTTCCAGTTCACACGCCAGGTCATGAGGTATGCAGCCCTGCTTAATCTTACCTGGTTTGTGCCGATGCTCCTGCTGTGGTGGAAGGCGCGTCAGATGAAGCGCCGGGAAAGCCTGCGTTGATGGCTAGTCCTTCTTCGCTGCTGAGAGCTCCTGCACCTGCGTTGGGTCATACTTTGCCCCCTTCGACACTTGAATGAGCGTCATGCGCACCTTGGTGGGGAAGAACTTCTCGGGATCCGGGCGTTTGTGCGCGTGGAGGTTGTGATCGTCTTTGATGACGAGGTGCATTTCTTTGATGCCTTGATCCCAAAGGATGTCGTTGTTTTGCCAGAAAGTGGTCATGTCGAGGTCCTTCTCATGCACGCCTGTCGTTTTATAAACGCCGCTGCCGATGCAGCCGTAGCCGTGGTTCTGGCCTTTGTTTGGGATGTAGCAGATGCTCCAGGTTGTCGGTTGATCGCCAGCGGGCTTGTCGAGAATCTCGAGCCGCACGTGCACGGTGCCGTTGCGGTAATCCACGGGAGCTGTCCAGTCCTTGGCACGTGCAGCATTCAGCATGTCACCTTTGACATAGTAATGTGATTGATTGGGCTTCGAGTTGAGCGCGTCCTCCTGGGTAAAAGTGAACGTGACATCAAACAGCACGAACTGATCGGCGCGGGTGATGGTTGCGCCAAGGCAGAGCAGAAAGAGCGAGATGAGCAGGGTGTGGCTTTTCATCGTGGGATGATGGTCGCAGATGTTGTCTGGTCAATGTTGGATACTGCCGCCACGAATTGAAGCGTGCGAAACACAAAGCGGCGCAGGGTGCATGACCCTGCGCCGCTGTGAAATGATTTTCTAAATCACGGTTACTTTGTCGTTGTCGGCTTGAAGTTCTTTACGAACTCCATGCACTTGGTCACGTCAGGCAGGCTGGTCTCCCAGTCTTTTTCCCATTCGGCATCCAGCGGTCCCAGGAAACCCTGTTCGGCGTAGAGGTTCAGCACGGCTGGGATGTCGGACTGGCCGGTGCCCCAGACCATGTCCTTGGCTTCACGCACGCCGAAGGCGTCGAGGTCTTTGATATGACTGTCAAAGATGCGGCCTTTGAGAATCTTGATGGCGTCGGTGGGTTTCACGCCCGAGCGTACCCAGTGGCCGATGTCAGCACACGCCCCCATGCGTGGATCGCGGTCTTTGACCAGGCTGAGCACATACTCGGGATCCCAGTAGCGATAGTTGCGGTCGAGCGGCTTTTTCGGGTGGTTGTGAATCGCCATTTTGATGTCGTATTCCTTCACCAGTTTTTCGATGAGGTCGAAGGCATCGTCAGCCGGTTCGCTGACGACCACGCCGACTCCCATGTCCTTGCAGAAGTCGAAAATTTTGCGGCACTCGTCTTCATTGTTTGGCAGGCGCACCACACCATAGCCCACGGGGGTTAGGCCCAGTTCCTTGAGCTTGGCCTTCACTGACGCACGCTGCTCAGCTGTGGAGTTGTGATCGAATTTGGATTTCGGATCGGCCTTGTTGATCAGATGGCCGGGAAAAAACTCCACCGTTTTGCCACCGGCAGCGGCAATTTTTTCAAACGCCGTCATCAAATCAAAGGACTTGAAAGTGTAGGTCTGGCAGCCGGCATAGAAGTAGCCGACTTTGGCGCTTTCGGGCAGGGGTTCAGCGGCGACAGCCATGGAGGCCGTGCCAAGTATGAGAGAGAGGAGTGTCTGGCGAATCATGGGAGCGTTTCAACGGCTGGCATGCGGACTTCTTGCAAGTTCGGATGGCGGCATGATGACTCTGAAGAATCATGTTCTGGATTGCTGCTATCGAAGTGCCACGAAATCACCCTCAAACATCACGCAGACTTGATCCGCGTTGACGACTTGAACCTGGAGTTTGAGGTGTGCTTTGCCAGTGCTTTGGAAAGCTACCTTGAAAGCTGCCAGTGAAGCCTCATCTGGCCGCATGCATACGGCGCGGAGCATGCTGCGCACCGGGCGCTTGTACCGGATGTTGCTCTCGCGGATGACGATGTGGGCATTGCGGTCGCCCAGTTGCAACCAGAGCATCGCGTAGCCAGTCAATGTTGTCAGGGCGCTGAGACTGCCGCCGAATGCGGTGCCGAGGTGGTTGTGATTGGGCTCCAGCGGAGCCGTGACGACGAGTTGTTCTCCGTCGTAGCTTTCCAGCTTCACGCCCATGGCGCGTGTGAGCGGGATCTGCTCATGGAGGAAGCGTTCGGTGTCACGCAGAAGGTCGTCGTTCATGGAGGCAGAACTGTGGGGATGCCGCGCCAGTTCGCAATGATGTTCGCGATGGGGCGGGGCTTATTTCGCCCACCAGCTCGACAGACAGGCCTTGGGCGTGTCAGGCTTGATGAGCGTATCCTCGGAGTAATGCGAGGTATCGTTGAACAGCATCAATCGTGCACGCACGGGATCTTTGAAATCCACGACGTTCAGGGCCGCGGGGTTCTGATCCAGATTGTCCCGATACCGTCGCGGATCGAACCCAAGCAAGGAACTGAGCAGCAGGCGGATCGTCGCTTTGTGCGAAACGACGATCACCGACTCGCCTTCATGATGCCTGACGATTTCCAGCAGTGCGGGCAGGGCGCGTGCGGTTACTGCGAGGCCACTTTCGCCACCGGCAGGTGCAAAGGTGAAGGGGTCTTCATCCCAGGCGGCAGATTCGGCGGGGAATTGCTGATCCACTTCGGCGCGCGTGAATTGCTCCCAATGGCCATGTGAGATCTCACGCAGCCCGTCACGTGGATTGACCTCCAGCGAATGGGGGGCGGCAAGGATGCGTGCGGTTTCCATCGTGCGGTCGAGTGGCGAGGCGTAAACCGCCGTGACTGGCAGTCCATTCAAGCGCTGCGCAAGGCGTCCCGCTTGTGTGCGGCCCTCATCCGAAAGAGGCACATTGGTGGCACCGGCAAAACGGTCTTCGGCAGTCAGAATGGTGGCACCGTGACGGATCAGGTAAATGCGGGTAAGAGCCATGGTCCTGTCTTATAGCACACACAATCTGGGTCTTTCGAGCGGTTTCGCATTTTGAGTGGGCATTCACCGCCGTCCGTGATTGAAGTCCACCGGTTTGCGGACGGTCGTCGCTCCCTGGTTGCCTTCGATCAATGCATTCTTGCAGCTTGGATCCACGACGATGATCGCTGCCTTGTTCTGGAAGGTGTTGCCGGTGAATTGCAGATCGTGGCCATTGGGTGCGAAGGTGACGGCCTCGCGGGGGGCGGAGTCGCCAAGGATGAAGATGTTGTCGCGCACGATGATGGGGCCATAGGTCGCTCCAGGCTCATAGATCGTGAAGTAGAGCTCGGGGAACTCACCCGGTTTTGCGGTGCGGTAGGCGATGCGCCCACGCCGCATGTCGGGCTCGTTTTTTGTTGTGTTGTTGACGAAGACATTGCCGGTCATGATGAAATTGACCGGTTGATTGATCCACGCGCCGCGCCCGCCGTTACGAAAGGTGTTGCCCGTCATCGTCACGTCTGTGCAGCTTTTCTCCACACTGATCACGCGTGAACCATTCGTGCCATCGACGAGGTTGCCGGTGATCGTGGCATTCTTGCAGTACTCCGCCAGAAAGAAGGCCCCCATGCGGCTGCCGAGGATGTGGTTGTTTGCAAAGATGATGTTTCGGCAGCGCTGGATATGCATCGTGTCGCCCATGGCGCTGAGCTGGCAGCCGGTGACGCGCACGTCCCTCGCACCCACAATGTCAAAGGCACCTTTGCCTGGACCGCTGCCCGTCGGGGCATAGGCTGAGAGGTAGTTGGCACTGAGGTTGAAGGCCAGGCTGCCGCTGAAATCACCTCCGAAGCGGACCGGATCGCCTTTTGGCTTTTCAGAGATCTTGATGTATTTAGGAGTGGATTCGACGACGAAGTACTGCTGGCCACGGACGAGTTTTTTGGGCAACTCCGCACCCATGAAGGAGAGCGCTTCACTGGGCTCGTCAGTTTGGCTGATGGCGAGCGGTCGATTTGTGTTGTCGAACTTCACGAGATCACCGCTGAATGTCACCTCACGCATCAGATCGGTGCGGAAATATTTCTTTGCCCGCTCGACTTCCCATGGCTCGTAAGACTCCGGAAAGGTCATGATCTGCCAGAGGTAGCCGTAGTCCCACATGAACTTGCCGCTGCGCAGCAGTGTGCAGCTTTCCACTGCCACGCGCTCGGCATAGGCCGTCACTTCACTTTCTATGCTCTTTCCGACCAGACCATGAATCCCGATCACGGCTCCAGCCATGCCGTTGGACTTCACTTCACGAAACAGGATGTCATGCGTGCCGCCTTCTTTCGTCGTGGTGATCTCGATGCCCTTGGTGTTCGCATTGGGTTCCCATGAATTTTCCGCTTGGGAGAGATCAAACACATGGCCAACAAATTCGCCGCCATGCCACGTAAAGTGTGAAATGTCCGCACCAGAAAACAGCACCACTCGTGCTTTGTCTGGCAAGACCTCGGGAAGTATGAATCTGGCCCCATGTGCGAACACGGAAATGTTCGAAGCCAGTGGCAAAGGCTTGGCGCCATCAAGATGATAGTCACCTGCCGGAATCGTCACCACTCCACCTTTTTCAAGCAGCGCGGCGAGTGTTGCTGAATCATCGGCCGAAACAATGGCGGTGAGCAGCAGGAGGCAGAGGAAGATCTTCATGATAAAGAGAGTGCGAAAGCTTTAACTCAAGGCTTCTTCACCTTCTGCACCGGTGTGCTGGGAAACGAGGATACATCCAGTGTGAAGGCCTTTGCAGGCTGCTTGCCGAGCAGTTGCAGATTGAACCACTCGACCATGCGTTCCGTGTCTTGCGGCATTTCCTGCCAGCCGCCGTGGCCCGCGCCTTCGCGGATGACAAGCTCGCACACGACTCCTTCTTGATGGCAGAGTTTGAGAAAACGCTGCGATTGCGTGATCGAAACCTGCGGGTCGGCATCGCCATGCACGATGAAGATGGGAGGCTGTCCTTTGTGAACCCAGTAGATTGGCGACAGCTCACGGCCCAGAGCCGCACGACCTTCTTCCGTTGCTGCTTTCGGACCGAAAGCTCCTGCATACGCTGCGAGCTTGCCGATGCCCACGGCATTGTCGCCCGGCTCGAACCAGTTCAGGTAATCGGTCGGCGGATAAAAGCACGCCACGGCATTCACTGCGCTGCTTTCGCGGTCGATCGGATCAGCCGCCTTAGCATCGCCCGGACCGCCACGAGTCGCCAGCATCAGGCTCAGGTGCCCGCCCGCGCTGCTGCCCGTGACGCCCAGCTTTTGCGGGTCCACGCCATAGTCTGCCGCATGGGCGCGCACATAGCGCACCGCACGGTTCAGATCGGCCACGATCTCCTCCACCTGAAACCTCGGCTGCGTGCCATGCACGACCACAAACGTCGTGTAGCCTGCCTTCGGCCAGCCGCCATCGTTGATGCCATTGTGATTCGATTTCCACCCGCCGCTGACGATCTTGATGATGCCCGCTCCGTTCGGTTTCACCGGCTTGAACACATCCATGGTCAGCGCGACACCATCATGCTTGGTGTATATGATGTCGCGGATGCGTTCCGGCTCCTGGGCATGCAGCACAGCAGTGAGCAGAACAAGGCAGGGACAAAGATGGAGCAGGAGGTTTTTCATGGTTGGGTCAGTGTAGTGTCTTACTTCTCAAATTTCGCAATCGCCTTCACCACCGCATCGCGGAAATCGGGCTTTATGACGCAGGTGATGTGCCCAGCGCCGGCGATCTTCGTAACCGGCCATTCAGGGCGTATGCGAGTCAGCGGCACTACATAAAGTTTGTCCACCGGATCGCGGTCGCCGACGATGATTGAGGCTGGCATTTTGAGAGCCTTCACCTCCGCCTCCGTGACCGCGAGACGCGCCATGCCCTTCATGCAGGCAGAGCCGCTGCTGCCGCCGATCAGGCCTTCCCTCACAGGAATGTGCTCCCAGAAGCCCTGCAACATGCCGCCATCCTGCAACCAGCCCATGCCGCACAGCAGCAGGCCCTGCACGCGTTCGGGATGCAGCACCGCTGTCTTCAGCGTGATCATGCCGCCCATCGAGTAACCGACGATGTGGGCTTTCCGAATATCGAGGTGAGTAAGCAGCGCGACGACATCCTCTGCCATCGCAACTCCGTAGGCTGCATCGGTTTCCGGCTTGTCGGACTTTCCGTGGCCACGGCAGTCCATCACAATGACGCGGTGGTTCTGTGCCAGTGCAGCGGTGATGCCTGGCATGGTCCAGTTCATCGACCCGCTGGAGTGCAGGCCATGAATCAACACCACTGGCGTACCGCTACCCTGCACGGTGAAGAAAATTTTGACACCGCTCGATGTGAACTCATCGGCTCTCGCAAAGACTGCGAATAAACACAGACAGATCAAACTGAGGTGAATTTTCATGGCGGGAGGATGCTGTAAATCTTATTTCACAATGCTGCGCGCACGCACTTCCTCGACATGGGAGGAGTTGTTGCGGGTGAGCCAGTCCAGGAGTGACTGCTTCAAACGCTCAGCCTGCACCTGGTTTGCCGTGCGATCAGCTTCATTGGCGAGGAGATTCTTCAGTTCGAGCGGGTCTGTTTCGAGATCAAACAGGGCGTCGCGTGCCCGTGCTGTGAGCCCGCGGCCAAACATCAGCTTCCAGCGGCCATCGGTCGCCATGTAGCCGGGCACAGCGGTGCCATTCCACTCGGACACGATTACGCGACCAGCGTTGCCTTGGCCTTCGATCCAGGGGCGGAGTGAGTCACCCTCTGACTTCTGGCCTGGAATGCCGCAGTAATCGAGAATCGTGCTGAACAAGTCCAACTGCGCAACGGGTGCATTCACCACCTTTCCCGCATTGATGCGACCTGGAAGCCGCATGAGCAGCGGGATGTGGGCGCTGCCCTCATAGAAAACGAATTTGCTAAGCATGCCGTGATCTCCCAGCATCTCGCCATGGTCGGCGGTGAAAACGACGAGGGTGTCCTCACTGAGATGCAGTTCATCGAGTTTTGCCAGCAGCTTTCCGATCCAGTCGTCATTCAGCGTGATCATGCCGTAATAGTCCGAGATCATCTGCTGGACCTTCTTCTTGTCGCGGTACGACTCTGGTGAAGTGTTCCGCCAGTACGGGGAATTGGTGCGTTCATCCTCAATGCTGGCGGGCACCGGCATCTCCTCGGGCGGATACATGCCGTAATAGGGCTTTGGCAGCACCATGGGTGGGTGCGGCGGGCCGATGGATACCGTGAGTGAGAAGGGGCCATCCTTCAGACGATCCAGCGCCTCCAGTCCTTCCTTGACTGTCCATGCCGCCAGCGTGTGTTCTGGCGGCACGTCCAGACAGCCGTAGCTGAATCCCTGGCCTATTTGCTGTGCAGCGGACGCCTTTTTGTCGCGCATGATTTTCTGCACCTGTTCGGGCGGCAGCCCATAGGCGCCGTCGAGTGTATCGGGCCGGTAGGGGCGGTTGTACAAGTTTGCGAGCTGCTCTCCTGGCTGCAGCGCACGCAGCGGCACATGCTCGTCGAGATACTTGGCGAAGGCCTTGCTCTCGTTCAAATCAGCACGCGTGCCCGGTGGTGGTGGTCCGTTCACCCAGCGCACCCCGTTGATATAATCCAGCGCGTAGCGGTACGGACTGTGCCACTTGCCATAGTATTCTCCGCGCCACCCGTGCTTGAAGAGGATCTGGTCAAACGACTGCAGATCCGGCAAATCCTCACGATTGATCTCCTCGTTGGTGATGATGCGGTTCGTCTCGCAGCTCCGTCCGGTCAGGATCACCGTGCGTGCCGGCACGCAGACTGGGCAGGAGGAATACATGCGATTGAACCGCACGCCTTCCGCTGCGAGCCGGTCCAGATTAGGCGTCTTGATGATCTTGTTGCCCATGCAGCCCAGCGTGTCCCAGCGCTGCTGATCGGTGATGATGAAGAGCACGTTGACCGGCTTCTCGGCCAAAGCCAAGGCTGGCAGGAAGAAAAGAAGCCAGAGGAGAGAAAGCGATATTTGCATCATCACGACATGTTGAGAATGAATGGAAAATACATCTGGTCTCACTTTTTCTCCGGTAGCAGCCAGCGGTTCTGAATCTGATCTGTCTCCTGGCTGTTGATGAGCCAGTTCAGCAGGCGCGTGCGCAGATCGAATTCGACATCGCGTTTGTCCGCCTGTCCGGCGAGATTCTTCGTTTCGAGCGGGTCGGCGTGCAGGTCATAGAGCTCCGCATAGCCATCGGGATAGTAGCAGTACTTCCAGCGCTCGGTACGGACCATCTTGGCATCGGGATGGCGGATGCCTCCCACGCCCTGCCCTTTTTCAAAGGGCATGTCCGTTTTCCCGCCAGTGATGACCTCAGGAATAATGTTTTCGCTGAAGACCTCTGCATGCGGTTCGTAGCTGCGCCCCATGTCGGCAATCAATGGCGCAAAACTGCGGCCCTGCACTTCGCGTGGCTCAGGAATGCCGGTGAACTCCAGCAGCGTCGGCAGCAGATCAACGGTTTCAATGAGCTGGTCGTATTGCGCACTTTTGATGCGGCCCGGCAGGCTGACCATGAACGGCACACGCACAGAGGGATCAAAGAAGCAGTTCTTGTCTGTGATGGCGTGTTCATAAAGCTGATCCCCATGATCGGAACTGAAGACGATGAGTGTGTTCGCGGCCTTGCCCGAGGCTTCCAGTGCATCCAGCAGCAGGCCGATTTCGGAATCGACGTGGGTGATGGTGCCGTAGTAGCTGCGGTAGGCCCACTCGAGCCGTTCGCGGTCCAGCTTGGGCCCGCCGTTGCGCATGGCGAGCTTTTGCACCGGCAGCGGCAGGCTTTTCACGGTTTCGAGACTGACCGTGTCAGGGATCGGAATTTCCACGTTGTCATACATGGAGGCATAAGGTTCTGCGACTTCATAAGGCGAGTGTGGTTTCCAGAAGGAAACATAGAAGAAAAACGGCTGCTCATTTTTCGTGAGGTCATTCAGCACGGCGCGTGAACGTTCACCGGTCCATGCGGTGTCGGTGAATTTCAGATCAAGGACCGAGCGGAACGGATTTTTGCCCGGCGAGATGTTCTTGGCTGTCGCACGGTAGTACACATGTGGCTGCGGATCGTTCGCCCGCTGCCATCGGACGTAATCCGACCACAGGTCGGTGATCGCGGAGCCATCATGCAACTCGGCCGTATCAAAGCCGGTGCGCAGCGCCTCCTCCCGGTTCGGCGGGTAGTAGTGCAGCTTGCCAACAGCGGCTGTGCGGTAACCCGCCTCTTTGAATCGCGCCTGCATCAAAACTTCATTTCGGTCCAAGGGCGTGTAATTGACTCGATTCCGATGCGAGTGAGCGTAACGTCCCGTGAAAAAACTGATGCGTGAGGGCACACACACCGGAGAGGAAACAAAGGCGTGGGTGAAATTGGCACCGCGTGCCGCCAGTCGATCCAGGTTGGGTGTCTTGATGAGCTTGTTGCCATTCGCAGCGATGCAATCCCAGCGATGCTGGTCGGTCATGATGAACAGAATGTTCGGACGGCTTGTTCCGCCGTTTTCGGCGGCTTCGACTGCGGCACTGATTAAAAGTAAAAAGGCGAACAACGCGAGCGCGTGAAATCTAAAATGCATGCTCATGATGGTAGAACAGTTCAATGGACTTTGGGCAGGCGTGCAAGCTTCTCGCGCAGGAAGGCCACACAGCCGGGCACCTGCGCCTCGCTCAGTCCGTGCAGCAGCAGGGGACCGTCGTAGCCTTGTGAGTGAAGCAGGGAAAGGTAGCGGTCATAGTCGAGCAGCCCGTGGCCTGCGGCTTCGTGGCCCGCCTCGCCATCAGCGCTGAGATCCTTGGCGTGTGCCAGAATGATGTCGCGGCCGACCAAGTCAAAGGCATGGCCCAGCACCTCAGCCATGCGGGGAAGCTCACCCGCATGAAACAAGTTTGCGCCATCCATGGTGACCTTCAGGTGTGGCGAGCCGATTTCGTCGAGCAACCGCCGAGCCTTCTCTGCCGAATCAACTACGTTGGTGACCTCAGGTTCAAGCGCCAGCGTCACGCCTGACTGCCGTGCGATCTCAACGGCCTCGCGCACGCATGCTGTCATGTCGCGCCATGCTTGCGGCGTGCCATTGTCTGGATGATGACCCCACATGTTTTGAGGGTTCCGGGTGCCAATGCAGATGGCAATGACTTTGGTGTCGAGGAGTTCACACGCAGAGGCAATCTCGCGCAGCCGTTGCAGGCCATCACGGCGAAATTCCGCTTCGGGATGACTCATGTTGAACGTTCCTTGCACGGAGGCGATCACAATTCCTCGGCTTGCGGCGGCTTCACGAATCCGGCCGGCAAGGCTTGCAGGAACCGCTTCCGGCATCGGTATCAATCCGGCGCTTTCCAGATTGAACTGCACGCATTCCAGTTCGGCATCTGCCACGGCATCAAACACCTCCTCCAAAGTGGGACGTGCGAAGACTTTGCTGAGAATGCCGATGCGCATGGTGGGTAAATTGGAAGGATTAAATGAAAACGTTGAATCGATTTTACGCAGTCATTTTGCTGACAACTCGCGTGTGTGTCCGGCATCACGTTGCGCTCGTAGCAATATTTCCAGCTCCTTGACGATTTCAGGATGCTCGGCGCTGACATCATGGTTCTCAGCAGGGTCATCGTGGAGGTTGTAGAGTGCGCGATGAAACTCTTTCGCGTGTGATTTGCTCAGATTCGGCGGGAGATGCTCCGCTGGTACGCCTTCAATCCATTTCCACGGTCCCTTGCGGATTGCGAACACGCCGACATTGCTGTTCAAGATCATATCTTGGCGTGCAGGTTTGGCATTTTTTTCACCCAGCAGCACGGGCAGCATGTTCTGGCTATCCTCGGCGGCGTCACTCGCCGGTGGCAGCTTGTCGCCAACAATCGCCGCAGTCGTCGCGAGCAGGTCCACCAAGTTCACCATTTCATCGCAGACCGTGCCCGCAGGAATTTTGCCCGGCCAGCGTGCGATGAACGGCACCCGGAAGCCACCTTCATAGATGTGCTGCTTGCCGCTGCGCCAGACTCCGTTAACTGCGAGACCGGCATTCACCGCTTCGGTTTCAGTTCTTTTGGCGTTGGCGAGCTCGAAGACACCACCATTGTCGCTGGTGAATATCACGAGTGTGTTGTCGGCGAGACCGTTCTTGGCGAGTGCATCGAGCACGCTGCCTACGCTGCGGTCCAGTTCATGAATCCAGTCGCCAAACTTTCCTGCGGCGCTGGAGCCTTGAAATTCATTGGATGGCGTAACCGGCTCATGCACCGCAACCGGTGTGTAGTAGAGGAAGAACGGACGGTCGGGCTTTTGCTGGTCGATCCACTGCACCGTCTTGTCGGTGAGCACCGACATCACCTGTTCGTTTTTGCGATGGGGAGCGTCAATGACGAGCGGCGCTTTGCCTCGACCTTGCTGTGCTTCACTGGTGTATGTGGCGGCGAAGTGGTCATCATCCGGTGCGGGTCCCGGCAGCTTCATGCCAGCGGGGATTTTCCCTGACCGCAGGCCATACACAAAATGGTTCTCCACGAACACGCCTGTCACGTCGCCATGATTCTGCGGGACTGAGAAATGGTAGTCAAAGCCGAGCTCCAGCGGGCCGGGTTTGAGCTCTGCCGTGTAATCGGTCCTCCATTTGGGATCGCTGCCAGCCGTGCCGTAACCCAGGTGCCATTTGCCGATGGCGGCGGTTTGATAGCCGTGTGTCTTGAGCATGGAGGCCATGGTGAGCCGCCCTGGCTCGATGTGCAGCGGTGCGAAGGTGCTGAGCGTTTCAAATTTTAATGCAGTGCGCCAGCAATATCGACCAGTGAGCAGCGCGTATCGCGTGGGCGAACACACCGAGGAAGGCGTGCTTGCATCCGTGAAACGCCGCCCCTCGGCCGCCAGACGGTCGATGTTGGGAGTGCGCACAAGTTTGGCGTCAGCACCGTAGCAGCCAGCGCTGCCGTAGCCGTAATCATCAGCGAGGATGATGACGATGTTGGGCGGGGAGGCTTTGGCCTGCAAGCAGGCAGCCACGAGGAAAACGCTGAGAAAGCGGAAAATGATATTCATGCGGACAAGTTTGGCGTTAGTCGGCGAGTGCTGGGATGAGGGAGCGTGCGCCCTCAATGAACTGCGCCACAATGCCGTTTGCAGTACGCAGACGCTCACCGATGGGGGATTCCGTGCAGTGGTGCAGTAACATCATGCATACGCTCAAGACATCACCTGTGCCGGCCGAGTTGACTTGTGAACGTATGGGAGCGGGAGGTTCGACGAGCAATGCGCCATCTTGATAATAGCCAGCTCCCTGCGCACCGAGATGAACCACCACCGCTTTGACTCCCCACGCCGTGAGGTTTCGCAATGCGCTGTCGAGGTCGGGCGCCCCGGTGAATTCCATCAGCTCACGTACATTGCCGTGCGCCAAGGTCACGAGAGGCAGGACATCTCGGACGGCTTGCTTGCGGGCTTCAATTTGCGCTGCAGGAGCATGCCCCCATTGCGGATCCCAGTTCAGATCCAACGAGACCGGAATGCACCGCTCAGTTGCTGCCTGAAACAGCCGGGCATTGCCGCCAAATAACATAGCCTCGGAAAACCAGACATCCGCACGCAGCAGGTGCTGCATGCCTGCCAGTGCGTGAAGATCAATATCCCCAAAGGTCAGTGCTTCATTGGCAGGCAGACAACTGACAAAGTGACGATGGCTGTTGTCGAGCATGAGCGCGATGGAGGTCCCGCTCGGATGAGCGGAATCTTTGGCAAGAAATGAGATCAGACCATGTCGTGCCAGCGTGCGCTCAAGTCGCGCTCCCAACGGGTCTTCGCCAACTTTGCCAACGAAAGACACTCGGCCTCCCAACGCCGCTGCTGCAAAGGCGCTGTTGGCTCCGCCACCGCCGATGGTTTCACTGATGGAGCTGACCGACGACTCACCATCACGCAGAAGATGTTCACCGGCATGGAGCGGCGATGTCTTTACATCGCGGTTGATGTTGCCAACGACACAGAGTGATGAGCCTTCAAACATTTGCCAACGCCTCCTTTACCTCGGTCAATTTGGGGATGGATGATCTGCCGCCAGCCTTCCGCACTGATAGCGATGCGGTCATTGACGAAAAGCGCAGTGCTTCGAGAAGCGGTATGCCGCCTGCAATGGCGAACGTGAACGCGCCATGAAAAATGTCTCCTGCCGCCGTGGTGTCAACGGTTGCGGCCGGGAACGCGGCCAGCTCGTTGTAGCCATCTCCTGTGTCAAAAATCAGGCCGCGTTCACCGAGTGTGACGATGGTCTTGCCCGAGAACTGCTCACGCAATTTGACCAGGCATTGACGGCGGTCAGCATCATGTTGCAAGCTTTTCAAGCCAGTGGCCTGCAAGGCAAAGCGCTCTGATGCGGCGAGGTAATGTACTTTGCCTGCCAGCACTGCCGTGCCTTCGCGCCATGAGCCAGCGTCGAGTATGGTGATTGCATCTGGAAACGCCTGCATGGCAGTCAGCGAAGCCTCAAGCTCATGGCCGTCGAACAACAACACGCGTGGCTTGAGTGGTGACAGTGCGGCGGCATTCAGGGAAAACGAAGCTGCTTTGACTTTGCGGTTGATGATGGTGCGGCTGCCGTTTTCACGGTTGATTAGGATAATCGACAGCGGAGTCGCATGTCCGGGGCGCAGCTCCAGCAAAGACACGTCGGTACCAGCAGCTTTGAATTCATCGCGGGTGCGTCTGCCATGGACATCGTCGCCAACCAAACCTGCGAAGCCGGTGCAGAGTCCCCAGCTTGAAAGCAGCCATGCGGCATTCGCCGCCGGCCCGCCACAGGCTTCGAGCGATTCGTGCGTTTCGCACTTGGTGTTCTCCGGCGGATACTGGTCCACGAAGAGACTCACATCACACGCGGCATGGCCGACGCATAAAACATCAAGAGGCATGGCTGTAGGCAAGTGCGTCTTTGATCAGTTTCATAAGCAGATGCTCGATGACGAGATGGATCGCTTCGGTCTGCGGCGTGGAATCGACCGGCACCAGCAGTGAGCAGGTGCATTCCCGATGCAGAATGCCGCCGTCAAAGCCCACGAGCGCAATGGACTGCGCACCCATCGTGTGCGCATAGCGTGCGCCATTGACAAGATCCGTGGAAAAACCGCTGCCACCGTGCACGGAGATGACAATGATCAGATCTTTGTCCGTGATCAGTCCGCGCATCTGGTTGGCAAAGACATCCTCACGCGCAGCATCATTCGCCCAGGCCGTGTAAAGCGACACGTTGTCTGTGAGGCAGCGCACGTCAAACGGGCGCTGTCCGTCAGGAATGACATACTTCGAGAGGTCGCAGGCGAAGTGGGAGGCGGTGGATGCCGAGCCACCATTGCCTAGAGTGTAAATGCGGCCGCCGCGCTGATAGCAGTCGAGCAGCATCTGCGTGGCCTTTTCAAGGGCGGGTATGTCGAGCTGATCGAGCAGAGCCTGGGTTTCGCGCAGAAACTCGGTGATTGAGGTAGAGATGGGCTGAGTGCAGTTCATTGCTGGGGAGGTTTGAGGTGTTTTATGTCGGAAGTTTGATAAAAGCATGCCGTGTTGCTGGCATCATTCGGGTAGGTGTCCTGCTTCACGCACGCCAGATCCCTTGCGGTTGAGTGTCGTGTCGCCGAGCTCGGCGCGGCATTGCTCCGCTTGCTCCAGCATCTTTTTGACGAGGTCGGGATGATCTGCTGCGACGTTGTGATGTTCGCTAACGTCGCTCAGAATGTTGTAGAGTTCGGGTGTCGCGATGGGCTGCTTCAGGTATTCACCGGGCCAGCCGTCCATGCCGGGCTTGTGGTCTCCTAGAGTGCGGTAGTTGTGTGGCAGGATGAGTTTCCATTCGCGCATGCGCACGGATTCGAGTTCAGCGCCGGTCCATCCACCAAAAGGAACACCGTAGAAGAAATAGGCTTCGTGCGGATTTTTGGCGTTTTTCTTGCCGGCAAAGAGCGGCCAGATGTCCAGTCCGTCGATTTTGTGGTCAGGCAGTTTCGCATCGATTAGCTTGGCTACAGTCGGCAGCAGATCGATCGAGCACGCGATTTCCTTGCATTCGGTGCCCGCAGGGATGTGCCCCGGCCAGCGTGCGATGAACGGCACGCGTGTACCACCCTCCCAGGTTGTTGTCTTGCCCTCGCGCAAGGGCTGCGCTGAGCCGCCGTGATTGCCAAAGAGGAGCCAGGGACCATTGTCGGACATGAACATAACGAGTGTGTCCTCCTCCAGGCCGTTCTTCTTCAATGCGGCAAGGATCTCGCCCGTGCTCCAGTCGATTTCCGAGACGGCGTCGCCGTAAAGACCGCGTGGGGTGGTGCCTCGAAACTTCTCGCTTACCGCAAGTGGCACATGCGGCATGGTGTGCGCCAGATAGAGAAAGAACGGCTTCTCCTTGCTGCGCTCAATGAAGCTCACCGCGCGTTCGGTGTATTGCCCGGTCAGCTTCTCCATGTCACGATGACTCACGTCCGGATTGATCACCTTGTCACCGTCGTAAAGAGGCAGCGGCGGGAACTTGCCCGGCTTTTCGGGATGCAATGGCCACTGGTCATTCGAGTAGGGCAGGCCAAACCATTCATCAAAACCGCGATGCGTGGGTAGAAATTCCGTCGGCGTGCCCAGGTGCCATTTGCCGACCATGCCGGTTGCATAGCCTCTTTGCTTCATCATCTGCGGCAGCGTCAGTTCTTTGGCGTTAATGCCGAACTTATACCAGGGCTCCATCGCACCTTCGATGCCGACACGGTTCGGGTAGCAGCCCGTCATGATGGCCGCACGCGATGCCGAACACACCGCCTGGGCGACATGGAAATCGGTGAAGCGCATGCCTTCATGCGTCAGCCGGTCAAGGTTCGGCGTCGCAAATCCTTTCGCGCCATAGACGCCGATATCGGCATAGCCAAGATCATCAGCGACAATGAGGATCACATTTGGCAGCCGCTCCGCTGCATGTGTGGAACAGCCAAGTGCCAGGGCCGTGAACAGCACGGAACAAATCAGAGCAGCCAAATAAGGTTTTCTTGTTTTCATGGGATTGTAGAAATCATCAACGGTTATTATTCGATGCATGCTGCAACGATCATATTGACTGCGGTGGCACTGGTCATGATCTGCTCCGGCAGGCTCTTTTTCTTCCACCAGACGGAGCCTTCACCCTCGGCAGGGCCGGACCAGGAGCCGCCGAAAAAGCCCGTCGATGTCCGGGCTTTGGAAAAAATGCTGTCAGCCGTCTTGCGCAAAGCAATGCGATGCCCGCTGTCTGCCCCTGGCAAACTCAAAACTTCACGCGCCCAGTCACCCGCAAAGACGCCGTTGGTCCAAGCATCACGATCATCAATAAAGATGCCCTCCGTCGTGGTAATTTGTTTGACCAGAGCTGTGGCGTTTCGCAGCGCGCGTTCACGATACTTGTCATCTTTGGTTGAGCGAAAGAGCCGCGCATGGATCGCGGCCATGGCCATGTTTCCGCCCAAAAAGACCACGCTGCCAGCTTCGTGAATGTCCTTTGGACGATTCTGACCGGACGGGCCTGCGGCACCATAGTCGCACCAGTAGAGTCCGTCTTCACGCAGCAGATGCGTTTCCATCCAGGTGTAGCATTTGTGCGCCTGCTCACGGAAGTATTCATCGCCCGTGAGTTCGTGGATTCTTAGCGCCGCCAGTAAGAGTGCAGTTTGGTAGAGGGATTTGTGATCGCGTTTGTCGCTGTACCACATGCCACCGCCCATCTGGTCATCCAGCCAGTGCTCAAATGAAGCGCGGACCAGCCCGCGCGCGCGTGCCAGGGCATCCGCATCGCCGGTGGCATGATGCGCCGCCAGATACATCAAGGCCGACCAGCCTGCGTCATCCGCCGCCCAGTTGATGCCCGAGGACTGGCCACAGGCTTCCAATTCCTCGGCGGAAAACATCCTTTTGGTGTAGCTCCAGTCCGCCTGTAGTCGTTGCTGCAGAGTTGCATCTCCGTTCACCTGCCAAAGATTTTCCAGTGTGATAAACAGCATGGCTCTCTCCCACAGGATGCCGCGTTCATGCTTGGGTGAAGTTGTGGACAGGCCATGTGACGTTCCAATGATATGCCCCGTTTCAGGCATGCCGATCCAAAAGTGATTTATCAGATCACCCACGGCTGCGACTGCCTGTTCATGATAATGCTTCGCTGATGTGTCAGCGGCGGATGCTGAAAACAAGCAAAGGCATGTCATCAGGCAGGCTGAGAGCAGCTTGGACAACAGATGGCGGAAAAGAGGCATGTATTGTTGGTTCGGGCTTCTTGCAGAGAGCATCCAGCGTCTTCAGCAGCGCATCATGCGTTCACTCTGATTCCGGTGGCTGGTAAACGTAGAGGTATTCGATCGCCACCTCACCATCGCCCGAAGTCACGATTTCAATCGTGTGCTGACGGTTGGCCAGGTTCCGCGCGAGCGGTGCACTGAAGGTCTCTGCGTGCTCGCTTTTGAAACTCAGCTCGCTCGCAGCAGCGCGATAAACGTCGAAGGAAAAGAAGTCACTTTTGGCAACGCCGTATTCCACGGGCTGGTCTTTCTTCTCCACACGGCCTGCGCGCCAGAATTTTGGATCGATGCCGATCTGTCCTGAACGGCTGCGGAAGGGGGCTGCGAGGTTGCCCACACCGTCGGGTCCGGTCACGGTGCCTGCGAGGTCGTAGTCGCCCATATTGCTGGTTATCGTGATCGTCCATTGTTGCGGCGTGGCATGGGCACCCAGATCCACAGCATGGGGGATGCGCCAGTTCTTCTTGTCTGACTGGATGCAATTCATGAAAAAAACCGGCACCTGACCGGCGGGCTCGCCATCAAGGAGTACCTTCACCGTACCGCCTCCTGTTGTCTTGCGACCGATTAGATCAACGCGATTGCCGGTAAAGGTGAGCTTCAAACGGGCACCCTCGGTGCTGCTGCGTAGAACTCCATCACTCGTGACCCAATTACCGGAGAGACTCACTTTCTCGGAGGCACCTTCCATGGGTTGCAGCACTGCAATGCGTCGTTCCAGGGATTCGGGTGTGTATGTAGCCTGATCAGACTTCGTGAGGTGGCGGCTCACATTGTCCCAAATCCGAATGCGACCATGCATGTTTTGATGATTGTGATCATGCAGCAGTTCGTCCGGGTTCAGCTTTTCACGTGCGATGTATTCAGCCATCTCGCGACGGTTCTCGACGAATTCGGCTCCATGTTTCTGGCAGATCTCCCGCACCTTGTCCCATGCCACTCCGGCACCGTGCTCGACGTCATCGGGCGTCATCTTGCTGTCCGGCTTGAAGTGCAGCGAAGGGACGATCACCTCGGCGGTGGTGTGCCGTCGTATTTCAGTCAGCATGGCATCGAGACCTTCCAGCGTGCCGCTGGTGTAGGTGAAAATGAGGTCGGGCTCCTCGACGGCCACAAACTGTTTGATCCAGCCATCGACGAATTCCCAAGGAGTGCCGGGACCGCCATGCTTGCGATAGATGATCTGCGGGGCCTTGGGGAAACGCTGGCGAATCGCCTCCATAAGTTCGTAGCCTCCGCCCTGCCAGTCGGTAAAGCTCGAACCCAGCGCCCAGACCACGAAGGGTTTGCCAGGGATGCCAGCTCTGCCCTCCCACTTTGCCACTGAGAGCGCCAGGTTCTTGCCGTCACCGGGGCGTGGCGAGACATCGTACGGCGGCAGATGCGCCCGCTCGTTCTGGTAGGCGGCCGACATCTCATCCGCGTCAACGGTGCGCAGTCGGATGTCATCAAGGCTGATGAATTGCCCCTCCGCGCCATCTTCCCGAGGATTCAGATTCAGCTGAATCGTTTGGCACTGTGGGGGCAGCATGAAATAGAAACCCACCTGCCGCCACTGGGCCCACGTTTCGGCAGGGACCACTGGATAATAGAGCGGTGTATGGATGACGGTGAAACTGGGCTCTCGTTCATCCGAAGTAAACGCAATCGTGCCCCATGGCTCAATGGGAGCCTTGAGCCAGAAGCTCAGAAAATAAAAGCCCCCTGGCTGCCCCGGAATCTTGGGGCTGTTGAGGCCCGCACCCTTTTTCACCTTCATACGAAAGTAAGCATGACCTTGAGGGGCATCGGTGCTGGAAACGATTTCATCCAAGCCATGGCCCCAGCCCGGTGGGAGTTTGCCATCGCTTTCAAAATCATTGCCCATCAGGGGGATGAACTGGCCGTTGGCAGCCGCAGGAAAAGGTTTGCTGCTGACACAGCGCAGGCCGGAGCGTTCGGCTACTGCCTCTTTGCTAGGCAGGGCTTCGGCACCAAAACCAGCGATGGCAATTGGCACCAGCATCAAGGCCGCCAAATGAAGATGAGCAATAGTTGGAGATTTCATGGTTTGGCCTTGGGTTTGCCGAGTTTGAAATCGGGATTTGTCACGGGCAGTGCAGCACCGACTGCCATGCGCCAGGCATGAAGTTGATCGCGCAATGCATTGGCTTTGTCTGGCATCTCTTTGGCGAGATCGTGCTGCTCGCTGAGGTCGTCACTGAGGTGGTAGAGTTCGAGATGCTGGTCTTCAAAAAACTCCAGCAGCTTCCAGTCGCGGGACCGCACAGCGCTGACTGGAGTTGTCGTGTGGTAGTAGTGCGGATAATGGAAAAACAGCGCGTCACGATCCAGTTTTGACGCCGGCTGTTTCAGCAAGGGTGTGAGATCAAGGCCGTCATTTGCATCCGTGGGCAGGCCAGCGGCGCTGAGCAGGGTGTTGAAGATGTCCATCGTCGCCACGGGTTCATCGCAGATGCCGCCGGTGCCGGTGATGTCCGGCCAGCGGATGATCAGCGGAACGCGAATGCCGCCTTCATAGAGCGATCCTTTGCCAGAGCGCAGCGGCGCATTGTTCGTCACCGGCATGTCGCGGCCGCTGGCCTTGTCTGAGCCGATGTAGCCACCGTTGTCACTTGCGAAGATGACGAGCGTGTTTTTGTCCAGGCCGCGCTCCTTCAAATGATCCAGAATGAGGCCCACATCGTCGTCGAGATTCTTGTTCATGGCCGCATAGACAGCGTGTTTGTGCTTCATGCCGTCGCGCATCTTGGCATCAAAGAGTTGTACATCGGCCTCCTTCGCTTCGATCGGCGTATGCACGGAATGATGCGCGAGATAGATGAAGAAGGGTTGTTTGCCAGCATGGTCGATCACCTTGATCGCTTCATCGGTGAGCCGGTCCGTCAGATACTCGCCTGACTTGCCGAATTCCAGATGCGGCACATAACGGAACTCATCTCCGAAACGACCGCTGCCGCTGTAAGGCCACCAAAAGGTCTGCGGCGCCCCCCAGTTGGTCCCGCCGATGTTGATGTCGAAGCCATGCGATTCGGGGTAATGCAACCAGTCGCCCAGATGCCATTTGCCAACGAGCGCGGTGAGGTAACCCGCATCATGCAGATGCTTGGCGATGGTTGTTTCCGTGTGCGGTAGATTCCAGATGGACGGTGCTTCGCGCAGTTTGCGGTTCTTCGGGCCGCCACTCTCGGCGCCTTCGGCCCAGATCGTGAAATGCAGCCGTGCCGCATGCTTGCCCGTCATCAAGGTCGAGCGTGTGGGCGAGCACACAGACATGGCATAGGCATTGGTGAAACGCACCGATTCGCTCGCGAACCGATCAATATGCGGTGTCTCGTGCAAATCTGCCCCGTAGCAGCCGAGGTCACTCCAGCCCATGTCGTCAGCAAGGATGAAGAGAATATTGGGCCGTTTGGTGTCTGCATGCGCGGCATGCGTAATGCAGAGCACGCTGAGGCAGAAGATGGGCAATAGTTTCATGGCGGGTCTTTTGGCAGCGGCAGCGGTTCGACCTTTTCGCCCGCTTTGATGAACCAGCGGCTGGTGCCTGAGTTGGTTTTGAAAAAGTTCAGCAGCAGTGTGGTGGTCTTGCGGCAGCCTGATTCGTTGGGGTGCAACTGATCGGGGCGCACATCGTTTTGCGTCCAGGTCAGTCCGTCGAGTTTGCGTGGGCTCGGTCCTTGCGCCCACAGGTAGGGGCCCCAAAGCAGCAGCGGCGCTTTCACCTCCCCCTTGGCGGGATCAAAGTTGAGCTGCGCATCAGCCTTGATCTGGTTCTGCACCAGCCAGCGTGTGCCGAAGCCGGATTCATAGGCATAAGGTTCCGGGCTGCCGCTGGCACGCCCCGACCATCCGCCAAACGTGCGGCTCGACAAATAGACGATGCGCAGATTGGGGTAGCGCTGATGAGCGATGTTGAGCATGGCCGTGATGTCAGCCTGCAGTGCTCGTGCATGCGCAGGGAATTCTCCCAGCGGTTTCGGATTGGCCTCCACCTGCTTGAGCCAGGCGATCTGCACCTGTTTTGCCGACAACCCCGCATCTGCAATCCGCTGCGCAAGTGTGGGCCAGGTGTCCTTCTCTTGATTGGTGGACTTCCGTTTGCCCTTCGGCATGCCCAGCAGATCCATTTCCTGGTCCAGCCGCTCCTGTTCGGCCTTGGGCAGCACGTCCGCGCCATCCCATGCCCACATCACGGCCGAGCGTCCACCGATGCAGCCATTGACGATCACCACCTGCGGATTCTTCTGCGGATCATTGTCAGCGGTCCGTTTGAAATCCTCGGACTCAATGGATGGATTCGAGAAGCCAATGGTGATGAAGCCGATTTTGCCTTCAGCCGAAGGCTCGCCATTGGCATCACGCGGCACGATCATTGCAGTCTCGCGAAGGTGAGCCGCTTGATGGGCCTCAGGCGGTTCATTTTTGCCACCCCCGTAAAGGCCGCCATCTTCACCCTTGTAAGGCACCGCCATGTCGGTGATCGGCACCAGCATTTTCCAGTCGTCCGGATTTACCGGGGAAGCAGGCACGACAGGACCTTTGGGTGATCCTCCAGTCTGTTTGTTCATGGACCGCTCGCGGATCGCCTGCTTGACGCGTTCGAAATAGGCATGGTCCTCAGCAGAGAGGGGTTCACCGGCCTTGAATCGTTCCATCAGCTGTCGTCCCCGTGCCACATCAATGGCGGGCTCGTCAGCAGCGGAAAGAGCGCAGGTGCCCAGGAAGAGCAGCGCAAAGGAGAGGTGGAATGTTTTCATGGCGGAGGAGCAGTTGAACCATCCAATCATTCCCACAGTTGCAGCTTATCTCCCCGCCTTCCCAAAGGCAGCCACTGCCGCCTTCATGACGCCGCCGTACATGATCTTCTGTTCCTCACCGGTCATGTCGAAACGCTCGACCAGAATTACCATGGCGAGCTCATTCTTCGGATCGATCCACATGGCCGTGCGCCGGGCGCCACGGTGGCCGAAACTGCCGACACAGGGGCCTTCCTCATCTTTGAGCTTGATCGAGAAGCCGACACCATAAGCCGAATCAGGACTCACCGGTACATCGCCGGTTTGAATGGCGGACATCTGTTTCACGGCCTGCTCTGAGAGGTAGTGTTTGCCATCCAGTGTGCCGCCATTGAGCAGCATGCGGCAGAATGCGCCCACATCGGCCGCAGTGGAGTAGAAGCCGCCGGCCGGTTCACCATAGTGCTTGGCGTAGCTGAAGGCCACCCCGGCACCCATGTCGGCAGTGACTGCACGCGGCACATGCACGCCCTCGCTCCATTTGTCGATGATGCGCTGTTCGACATCCTTGTCCTGCTTGATCTCTTCCAGACCTGTCTTGTCCGCAGTGAATCGCGCGGTGTGCGCCAGCCGTGCCGCCTGTTCCTCGTTCGGCCAGAACGTCGTGTCCCTCATGCCCAGCGGGTCAAACAGACGCTTCTGCATGAAATCAATGTAGCTCATGCCGCTCACCACTTCGATGATGCGGCCACCCGTATCGATGCCGCAGTTGTTGTATTCGTATTTCGTGCCTGGTTCCTGACGCAGTGGGTAAGTCGCAAACAACTTCACGTTATCCTGCAAAGACTGCGTCATCTTCAGTCCCTTCTCATTTGCGAGCACGAGCCCGCTGGTATGGCACATCACCTCACGCACGGTGATCGGGTGCTTCGGCGCGTGCAGGATGCCATCCGCATCTTTGATTTGCTGGCCCTTGAACTCAGGCAGATATTTTTCCACCGAATCATCCAGGCTCACCTTGCCTTCATCAATGAGCATCATCAGCGCCGCACCTGTGAGCGACTTGCTCATCGAGGCGATCCAAAACAACGCATCTTTGCGCATCGGGGTTTTGTTAGCCAGACTGGCATAGCCCGCCGCCTCAAGGTCGAGTACCTTGTCCTTGCTGGCGACTAGCGTCACCACACCAGGTGCAATGTGCTTGTCCACCAACGATTGCAGGACAGGCTGAAGCGGACTCTCGGCATGAACGAGTGGTGCAAGAGCGAGGAAACTGAAAAGGACGATGGGTTTCATGGGTGAGGATTTACTGTGAGGAAGAAACGGTGCTGTCAGCCATCCCACTTTTGTAGGCGATGGCTTTGACTTGAATGCCCTGCTGCACACTGATCTTGCCGCAGTAAATGTAGCCATGCGTGCGGGTCGGAGCAGTGCCGTCGAGCGTGTAGCGGAACCATGCTCCTCCTGTGGATGACTTGAGCGTGAAGACCTTGCCATCATTGCCGAACTGCGGCTTGTCGCACAGCTCCGTGCCTTCCTCATAGAGGCCGCAATCTGGATAATTTTTCACCACATCCCACGCGAGCTGTTGCAATGCTGTGGCCTGCCCGGCGGTGAGGTTCGCCTGCAGTGGTGGCATTTTCCCAACGGGCGACTCGCCGTAGAAGGCGGCATACCAGGTCATGCATAGCAGATAGCGGCCTGCATCGCCGGGATGCACGTTGTCGTAAAACATGATCGGGTCGAAGTCGCTTCCTGCAAAGCCGGGGAGCAGTCCTTGTTCCAGGCGGTTCTTGAGATGAACCACGGCGAGCGTGCAGGGCAGAATGCGCGGACGTTTGCCCGCCTTGCTGATCTCGCAGACTTTGCTCTGGATCGTCTCGCTGCACATCAGCAGCGCCGCGCAGGCTTCCTCATAGGTTTCGAAGGGCGGCACCCAGCCATTGAAGCCCGGCCGACGTGACGGCCACTCGGAGTAGATCCAGGGTTGTACATCCGGCGACTTCGCACGCACAAGATCAAAAAACAGCGCATCATGTTTCGCCTCGTGGGCGAGATCCGCGTCGGTGAAGCCCGGCAGTCGTGGCTGCACGGAAAAACGATCGATGCCAGGCATTGCCTCGAGCTCTTTGTCCCAGTCCGCCTTGCTCTTGGTCTGCGAGTTGTTCCAGATGGCCGTGGTGTTGCCGCCGTCCTTCAGCCACGAATGGAAGTCGTGAACGCGTCCGGCAGTGCGGGCATAGTTTGGAAAGGGCAGCAGCGAGGCCGTGAGACTGTTGCCGACGTGCATCGAATGAAAGCCCGCCTTGGCCGCAGTGCCGCCCAAATAGGTGGCGCTTGCAACCGGACTCGGCGGCATGCCTTCCTTAAATGCGACGGCGAAGATCGTGGTAAGCCCGTCGAGATGAATCGGCTTGTCATACACCAAGCCGCTGTCCGGCCCTGGAGTGCCGTCAAAGGCATAACGGATGACGGCACCCGGCGTGTTGCAGCTCAGCTTGAGGTCAAGCGGCCCTGTCGGCGCAGCAACTCCGGCTGGCGGGTCCATACGCGGCGTTTGTGCCGTCGCGAGTTCACCGACATCCACGCCAACAAACTGATCATCGGCGATGTCCGAATCAAAAAACGTATCCGTCTTTTTGTCAAAGGCGCGTGGCCAGTTGTGCAGCCCATTCCAGCCGAAGGATCCGAAGGACTTTCCCAACAGCATTCTCTTGCCCGAGTAAAACTCCAGTTCAGCAATGTCCCCATGCGAGCCCGCAGGTGCCTCGTAGCGGATCCAGCGATAGAGCTTTGTATTTGGAAAGGTGATCTCGTTCCACTGACCTGCAGTTGGCGTTGCAGTGATTGCCGCAATGTGTTCAAATCCCTCGCGATCCGAAACGTTCGAGCCGGTGATCTTTCCACCCACCAACGCCTGCTCTTTGCCCGGCGCAGGGAAAACCCGAGCACGGTTGACGGGAAACACTGCAGGCTCAGCTGCCGAGACATAACCGAGAGTCTGCCACGTCAAAGCCGCGACCACCAAAAACGATTTCATACGATATTTCATGGCTTCATCTCCACCGCTGCGCTGTCAGCCATCCCGCTTTTGTAAGCGATAGCCTGCACTTGAATGCCGGGCTGAACACTGATCGTCCCACAATAGACATAGCCACGTGTGCGTGTCGGTGTGGTGCCATCGAGCGTGTAGCGGAACCACGCGCCCGGAGTCGAAGATTTGAGTGTGATGATCTTGCCATCGTTGCTGAACTCCGGCTTGCCGCAGGGCTCCTTGCCTTCTTCGTACAGGCCGCAGTCGGGATAGTTCTTCACCACATCCCAGGCAAGGCGTTCAATGATGCGTGCCTGCTCGGGACTGAACGTGGTCTCGATGGCCTGCGTTTTGCCTTCCGGTGCCTCACGGTAGAAAGCGGAATACCAGGTGAGATCGACAAGATACGCGCCATTCGCCGAATTGTGGATCGGGCCGCTGGCGGGATGCACCTGATCGTTGAACAGCAGAGGGTAGAAGCCACCGGGTTTCACGCCAGGAAACTGGCCGTGGTCGATCATGTTCTTGATCCATCCCATCGCCAGTGCGCTCGGGATGATGTGCGCTGGTTTGCCTTCATGCAGTTGCTCGCCGAGCCGGTGCTGCAGTTCTTCGACATAGAGCAGCATGGCGCTCATCGATTCCTCCCAGGTCAATGCCGGGAAGGTCTTCTTCATTTGATAGCTCGGCACCGTGCCGTTGTCAGTGGGGCGTGCGCGTTTCATCTCCACCCACTCGCAGTAGAGCCACGGCTGCAGATCCGGTGACTTTTCACGAAATTTGCGAATGAAGCTGATCTCGGCGGCGATCTCCTTGTCCAGATCGAAGTCGCGCGGTTGCAGGGTGATGTGATCCACCTTGCCGATCTTGCTCCAATATTCGTCCCATGTCGGTGTGCCACGTTTCTGTGACTGCATCTCTTTCGAGTTGGCCAGCTTGTCGTTTTTATAGTCACCGGTCGCGACCGCCCAGTTCTCGCGCGTCAGCGCACCTGGGCGCAAAAACGATTCCTGATGATGAGCGTAGCCCGCCGTGCGTGCGTAGCGCCAGAAGTTGCCGCAGGTGCCCGTGAGACTATTGCCAATGTGCGCGGTGAATAGCCCCGGCTTGGCCTGATCCTTCAGCAAATACGTTACCGGTACAGCGAGGCTCGGCGAGGCGCGGTCTGGCGCTATCGTGATGGCATTGATCGTCGTGTTCTTTTCGATGTGGATCGGCTTTGAATACGTCTCGCCATGATCTGCCGAGGGCGCGCTGCCATCGAGCGTGTAGCGAATGGTTGCGCCGCGTGGTCCGCTGAGGGTTATATTTGTAGGGCCGCTCAAATCACTCTCCGCTGGTGAAAAGGCAGGCCGGTTGGGAGTTGCCGTGGCGAATAAATCAAAGCCAATGGCGCAGTCGTTCACCGCATCTTTACCTTCGACGAATGGGGTGAACTTGGCCCCCTTGCTGTCGTCTGCGAGAAGCTGCTCATTGGCAAAGATCTCCACCTTGCCCATCTTCATAGTCGCCCCCGAAGGCATCGACAGTCGCAGCCAGCGGTAGAGCTTGGTATTGTCAAACTTCACTTCGGTCCAGGTCTTGGCCGCCGGTGCGTCCTTGATCGTTGCAAGCGTGACGTAGCCCTCGGTGCGCGAGGTGTTGGAGCCCTCCAGCTTGGCTCCCACCATGGCTTGCTCACTTCCGGGCAGAGCTTCAAATCGCAGTCGGTTGCACGCGGGCAGCGGCTTGTCCGCAGCTTGTGCGGTCGCACTAAGCCAGAGTGAAACGAGCAGGGAGATGCCTCCCAGGAAAAGACATGGGTTGGTTTTCATAACAAAAAGGAGGGGGCGGAATCGCCTACTGCGGCCAGTAGATGGCGATCTTCTTTTTCAGGAACTCCACACTGCGTGCGAGCTGTTCCATGCCATCGACACCGTCCTCGATGCTGATCCAGCTGTTGAAGCCTTTGCTCTTCAGTTCGGTGAAGATCGCGTCGTAGTCGTTGAGGCCCTTGCCGATCTCGCCGTGGCGCAGACGCTTGGCATAGCCCTGCGCGCCGCCTTCTTCTTTGCGCAGATCTTCAATGGTGCCTTCCGCCAGATAGCGGTCGCTCGCATGCATGGTCACGACGCGGTGAGAGACACGCTTCAGCAGCTCAATCGGGTCTTCACCCGCGAGGTAGGTGTTTGAAGGGTCATAGTTCACGCCGAAGTTCGGGTGATTCACCGCATCGACGAGTTTGCAGAAGACATCCATCTTCTGGGCGAATTCGGGATAATCCCAGAAATCGTCCTTGTAATGATTTTCGATGATCAGAGTGATCCCGCGTTCCTGTGCATAGGGCAGGCAGGCGTAGATCGAGTCTGCTGCGAGCTTGACACCCTCATCAAGCGTCAGCTCAGGACGACGTTGTCCGCTCAGCACACGGCAGTACGATCCGCCGAGCGTGTGCGTCATGTCGATCCAGCGTTTCTGCTTCGCGATCTCCTTGTCGCGGAAAGCGGCATCAGGGTGCGTGAAGTCGGGCGAGCAGCACATCATCGGGATCACCTTGCCGGTGTCCTCCACTTCCTTGCGGAAGCGCGGCCAGTTGCTCTCATCGGCCATCTCCAGAAAGCCAGCATACCATTCGAGGCCCTGCACATCGAGCTTGGAGGCGAGTTGAATCCATTCGGACACGGTCATGGTTCCTTCTTTGCAGAGGGCCTGCATGAAGGCTTTGGGGAAAGCGGCGAGTTTTGGCATGGTGGTTATTTGGAGGGAATGGTGGTGGTGTCTTTGGGCGGATTGCGGCCGATGAAGGGATACTGTTCCAAGTCGAACACCTGACCGCTGATGGGACCGCATTCATCGGCCAGCAGCCATGCGGCGCATGCGGCGATTTCATCAGGCCAGATGATGCGTCCTGACGGGGCATAGACATTTGGCAGATCGGCATACCAGTCTTCGCGCAGGCCGTGTTCGCGTTTGCGCTTCGCCTCGTTTTCCGTGAGCACCCAGCCGGGATTGATCTGGTTCACCCGCACGCGGTCTTCACGCATGAGCGTGTCGCCAAGGTTGCGCGTCAGCGTCATGAGCGCCCCTTTGCTGACGCTGTAGGGCATGAGGTTGGGCTCGCCGCTGTAGGCATTGACGCTGCCAATATTGATGATGTTGCCATGCGTTTCTCGAAGGTGCGGAAGCGCGGCGCGAATGATGAGGTAAGGAACGACGCAGTTGATCTCCAGCATGCGGCGGAACCACGCACCGTCCGTGGTCTGCAGGTTCCCCGCGCCCACCTGTGCGGCGTTGTTGACCACGGCATCAATTTTGCCAAAAGCCTTGATGGCCTGATCCACCAGCAATTGCGGCGTGGCTTCGTCAGCGAGATCCTTGATGACGAGCGTGGCGTTTTCAGCGCCGAGTTCAGCGACGGTTTGATCGCCAAGATCCTGCTCAAGACCATGAATGAGCACGCGGGCTCCTTCTGCGACGCAACGTTTGGCGATGGCTTTGCCAATGCCGGTGACGCTGCCAGTGACGATGATGACTTTGTTTTGAAGACGGGACATGTTTTAAGAATCAGTGAAAGGACCGGAATTTTGTTGGGAGAGAGCTTCACGTACGCGCTGACCATTCAGGGATGCGACCGAAGTTTTCTGCTTCAAACTCATTGCTGCCGCACAACCTGCCGCCTCCCCAAGTGCCATGGCGGTGACAGTCACGCGGGTCGAAGCATGCGCGCCCCGTGTGGCGCTGTGGCAGCGGCCCGCAACGAGCAGATTTTCGATCTGCTGCGGCACGAGCGAGCGATACGGGATGTCATAAGGCCCAGGCTGCACCTTCTTGGGGTCAAAGTCGTTCGCACTGCCGACGACGGTTTTGTTGGGATGAAGATCGAGATACCAGCAGCCAGTGGCGATGGCGTCATCAAAGCGCCGCCCCTGCATGATTTCCTTCTCGTTTAGAATGTGCTGGCCGATGAGGCGGCGCGATTCACGCACACCGATCCACGGATAGGCTTCGAGAAAGTACGAATCTGCAAAGGCGGGAATGTCACGCTTCCACGCGCGGTGCATGGCCAGCGCGTCGGCCCGGCCCTGCATTTCGGCGCGGCTCAGATCTGCCGCGTCAGTGGGATTCGCGGGCACGCGCACGCCGTGGATGTAAACCTCATCATTGGAATACATGAACATCGCACCTGGGCCATAGAAGTGCGGCAGCTCGCCCAGCTCCTGCGCTTTCACCAGCGCTGCACGGCAGAGCTTGCTGATGTCAGGCACGCGCTGGACCTTGCCGATGCGGAAATGCAGCGTCAGCGGCTGCACCTCGGCGCTTTGCTCGGTGGGCGCACCCGCACGGGCGGCCACATCGGCATCGCCGGTGCAGTCGATCACCACCTTGGGCTTGATGCGGACCAGTCCGTCCTTGTTGGCGATCACCACCGAGGTCACACGGCCGTTTGAGGACTCCGCATCACACACGAAGGAATTGAACAGCACCGTCAGTTTGTCGCCGCAGGCCTGCAGTTCGCGGTCCAGCAGCACCTTGAACTCAAAGGTGTTCGGAATTGTGGGGTTGTGCGGTTTGATCTCCTTTGCATCCGCCTTGCACACGCCCGTTTTTGCCAGCAGTTCCAAGGCAATGCCACGCACGACAACCCGATGCGTCGTGATGTCGGCAATGCCATCGAAGTATGGCAGTCCCACGCTGGTGATGATGCCGCCCGCGAACGGGGCCTTTTCCACCAGCATCGTCTTTGCGCCATTGCGTGCCGCGCTCAGTGCCGCCGCCGTGCCCGCGCAGCCCCCGCCGCATACCAGCACATCCGTTTCGATCTCGCGCATCGGTGCCTTTACATGCACCTGATCCGCCGCCGCAGATGCCATGGGTGCCACCGCCGCGACGGCAGACGCCTTCACGAAGGCACGTCGTGTGCGCTGGTCACTGCTGGTTGGGTTGGGATTCATGACGGTGAGCATAACGGAGGCACCGCCTGCTGTTCCACGACAAAGTCTGTGCGAAATGCGCCAACACCGCAAGGCTTGGAATCAAGGTCAGGTCTGTTTGCAAAAAAAAGCCGAGGCCAATGCCAGCCTCGGCGTCAAAATCGTCAATTTCTAGGAGCCTGTTATTTCGCCACACCCTTGATGCTGAAGTCGTCGTAAATCACGTCAACGCGGTTGGTGGTAAGGCTGACGACCGTCTTGTGATCATGCGCGACTCCAGGGGACTGGAAGCTGCTGACGACCTTGCCGTCGATGCTGGTTTCGACCACATCGTTCTGAGTGCGCACTGTGAGAGTGTGCCATTCTTTGAGCGACACCGTATTAGGCACCGACTTCGTCCACTTGAGCATATTGGCCTTGTCCTCGTCGGTCAGCGTGGGTGGGACCGTCTTCTTGCGGGTGTAGATGTCGTTGCTGAAGGTGCCAGCCTTGGCATCGGCAACCACGACTGCCTTCGGATTCACCGAAATGCTGCAAATGTGTCCTGCGTGCGAGCCTTTGTAGTCCTTGTCATCCAGCCAGACATTGAAGCCCTTTGCCTGATCGCTGACGAACTGGAACTTCACCGACACTTCCAGATCAGTCTCAGGGGCTATTCTGATCACATCCACCGCCGCATGATCCGACTCCGGCGCGGTGATGCCCATGAGAACGCCGTCTTTCACCACGCTGGAGCTCTTGTAATGGCCCCAGGCCTTGCCGAAACCGTCGGCGGCGAAGTCATCCGAAAAAATGACGCGTGGATAATCAACCGCAAACGCGGCAGTGGAGAGCAGAGCTAGGCAAAGAATGGATTTCATGGCGGTTGGTGGGTGAAGAAAAGAAGAACGGCAGATCGCCGTGCATCACACAGGCTATTTGACGAACTTCTTCACAAAGTCCAGCACCGAGCGGGTGAAGGTCCAGCTGCCCGTTTCAGGCAGACTCTGGGATGGGGCGCTCACCCAGCTCTCGATCACGATCTGATCCGGTTTGCCATCCACCGCGGCATAGTCGTAGCCCTGCTGCATGATGGAGGTGTACCAGGTGCTGTCGTCGGCGAAGCCGCGCTTCTGCATGGAAGGATAGCCGGAGGCCCAGTAGATCAGGGAGAAGGGCAGCTTCTTCTGGCGGCAGAAAAGTTCCAACTGCCGCACTTCTTTCCATGAGCCCTTCTGTTGCACATTGAAGCGCAGCCAGTCCACATCGAGCCGGTAAAAGTCGAGACCACGTACTTTTTTCTCAGCAAGCTGCTGCTGCAGACCGTCGATCCACTTGCGGTGTTCTTCGAACGAGAAGGATGGGTAAGCCTCGATGTCGCCCACCAGCACGTCCGGGAAATGCTGGCGCACGAGTGCGATGTAGCTGGCCGTTTCTTTCATCGCATACTCATCGCTCTGATGGATATGCTCGCGGGCGCAGACCAGCGGCTCATCCATGGCGATGGCGTAGAGGTTTGCTCCCAAGCTTTGCAGCCGCTCCCAGTTTTTGCGCTCCGCGTTGAAGCATTTCTCGCCGGTCTGTCCCCACGGCTTCACCGCACCGACCTCCATCGCCAGTTTCAGATTCCACTCCTTCATCATGCCGAACCACTTTCGCAGTTCGTCGTCCGTAAAATGACGCTGCAGGTTCAGGTCAGTGATGAACAGCACATCTGTGTGCGCCCTCGTTTCCTTCCATGCATCCGGCTGCTCAAAAAGCTGCCGAAATGCCAGGCAGTTGTCCTGGCCCGGCGGACTGATCCAGACCGAAGGCTTCGGCGTCTGTGCCTGGGATGAAGCCATGCAGGCACAAATAGACAGCGCCAGAGCCGTCAGGAGTCGAATGCTCATGCGATATAAATGGATTGTGATGATCCGTTGATCAGACCGGACGCAGCACGCTCTTTACGACTTCGCCCTTGTGCATCTTCTCAAAGGCTTCGTGCCATTCGGTCACGGGCCAGACGCCACCGATGATCGGCTTCACATCAAACTGGCCGCTGCTGAGCAGGGCGATGACGCGCTCCCAGATCGGCCAGTTATGGCTGAAGCTGCCTTGCAGTGTGATGTTCTTCTGCACCAGCGGGTCGAGGTTGAAGCCGAGCGGTTGCGGGCCCCAGCCGACTTTGCTGATCCATCCGGCGGGGCGCACGATGTCGAGCGCGATCTTCAGTGTGATGCTCGCACCTGCAGCGTCAATCACTCCATCGCAACCCAGGCCATCACGGGCGGTGGCCCAGGGCTTGGCATCGCCAATGATGACTTCGCAGCCGTACTGCTTCGCGATTTCCAAACGATGCGCATCCTGTGGCAGGCCGACAATGGCGACCTGTGCACCACAAAGGCGAGCCATGGCGGCGCAGAGAATGCCGATGGTGCCTGGGCCGAGCACGACGACGCGGTCTCCGGGCTCAATGTTGGCGTTCTTCACCACGGCACTGTAGGCCACGCAGCAGGGTTCAGTGAGGCAGGCCTGCTCAAAGGGAAGCTGATCCGGGACGTGATGCAGGATGCGGCTGGGCACGCGCACATACTTCGTCATCGCTCCATTCACGCCATAGCCAAAGCCCTTGCGGGTCGGGTCCAGATTGTAGAGCCCCCGCTTCGTCATCGGATTGTTCGGGCTGATGATGGCGGCGGTTTCGGAGACGACGCGGTCGCCCTCCTTCCAGCCTTCCACATCCTTGCCCACTTCGACGATTCGTCCGCCGAATTCATGGCCGAGCACGACCGGATAGTTCACCGGCCAGGAATGGTCGGCGGTCCACTGGTGCAGATCGGAGCCACAAACGCCGACATTGGCGACTTCAAGGAGCACGTCCTCGCTGCCAATGGTGGGCGTTTCGATTTCACGGATTTCGACGGAGCCTTTTTCAGGCGCGTAATTGACGACGGCGGCGGATTTCATGGGGTGGTTATTGAGAGAGGTTGAAAGAGGTGTTAACGCGAATGAACACGAATATTCACGAATTGGCTCGAATAAGAGAGTTCTGAATTCGCGATAATTCGCGGCTTTTCGTGATCATTCGCGTTGAAAGCATGATGAGTGAAAAGGTTATTCCGGCTGGGATTTGACTTTTCTTACCCACTCAAGCTTGGGATTCTTGAAGTTAATGATCAGGCCGACTTCAACGCGGGCAATGCGCAGATAGTTCAGCATTTGGGCAATCTCATTCTCACCGATGGCGTCGATGGATTTTGCATCAACAAGAACAGAGTCGTTGACGGTCATGTCAGGGATGCAGTCGCCGACGATGGAATTGAGATAGCGAATAGGAAAAGCGCGCTGCTGTTGTACTTTGATACCAATGTTCTGGAGATCAATGACCAGCGCGTTCTCATACGGCTTTTCACGTAAGCCGGGACCTAGAGATCTGTGGACGCGCATGGCGCTGCCAATGATCTCGTAGGTGCCGTCTTGGAAGTCCATGGTTTCAACGCGAATGGCCGCGAATATCCGCGAATTTTTTAGAATGCCGGAAAATGAATTGAATTAAAAAGCAGGAACGTCCTGAGCATGCACGGCTTCGCAAATCATTCGCAGCGAAGCTTCGAGATTGCCGTCGGCCGTTTTGAAGGCGTCAGCGTCGATGGTGAGCGGGGCGCCGAGGACGACGAGCGGAGCGCCGTATTTGGGACACTGGATGGCCTGCTCCAGACTGAGGCCTCCGACGGCCTGCACGGGAATTTTGACGGCATTGACGACTTCACGAAGCTGATCCAGCGGGCTGGGCATGCGTTTGCCGGCGGCGGCGATGCCGCGGCGCTCGTCGTAACCGATGTGGTGAATGACGTAGTCGCAGCCGAGATCTTCCAGCCACTTGGCTCCAGCGATCATGTCCTCGCTGATCATGTTGTCGCCCATGACCTTGCAGCCAAAATCTTTGCCAGCATTGACCACGCATTTCACCGTTTCGGCATGCGCACGCGCCATCACGACGACGTGGGTGGCACCTGCCTTGGCCATCATCTCGGCTTCGAGATAGCCGCCGTCCATGGTTTTGAGGTCGGCGACGATCGGGATGTTTGGGAAGGCTTTTCTCAGCGCACGGACACCGTGCAGGCCTTCGGCCAGGATGAGCGGGGTGCCGGCTTCCAGCCAGTCCACACCGGCGCGCAGGGCCATGGCGGCGGTTTCGAGCGCTTCGTCGATGTTGGTGAGGTCGAGGGAAATTTGGACGATGGGTTTCATGGGCGGTTGGTGAGTGCCGGAATTAACGCAGAACAATGCGGCGTCGTCACGACAAAGATCATGCGAAATGCGACAGGAGGGAAGTTGCGCACTTTCAGCGCCACGCCATTCTGTGCCTTGTGACGACCCTCCGGCGATTCGACGCACCCCTGAGACCCCGCGAGCGCCCCAAGCGCTCGGCGGCGGAAATCGCACGCTGGAGGAAGCAACGGGCCGCATGGATGGCCGCGCTGGAGCCGACGCTGCTGTTTCAGCGGCTGTTTGACCACATCCCGGGCGTTTATTTCTTTGCCAAGAACAAGGCGGGGCATCTCATGTTTGCCAGCGATGGGCTGATGCAGCGCTACCAGATGCCGGACGATTCGGAAATCATCGGACGGACGGACTTCGACCTGAACCCGGACACCATGGCGCAGGCCTATGTGGATGACGACAAACGCCTCTTGGCCGGAAAGGCAGACGTGATCGAACGCGTCGAGCTGTGGTGGGACTCCCAAGGCATCCCAGACTGGTTTCTCGTGACGAAGCTGCCGCTCTTTGACTCCAAACGCCGGGTGCAGGGTGTGATGGGCACATTAAGGCGTCCTGATGAAGCGGAGCGCAGATTGCCGGTGTTTCAGACCGTGGCACAGGCGGTGGAAATCATCCGGCATGACTACTCAAAGCCGCTCCTGATTGAAGACGTGGCGAAGTCGTGCGGTCAGTCGCTGCGGCAGTTGCAACGGCGGTTTCAAAGCGCCTTTGGCATCACCCCGCAGGAGTTCCTGATCAAGACACGCGTGCTGGCCGCAGTGCGTTTGCTGGAGCGTACGACCCTGACGGCGAGCGAGGTCGCGCAGCAGTGCGGCTTTGTGGATGCGAGCAGTTTCACCCAGCATTTTCGCAAACGCATGGGCGAGTCGCCGGCGGTGTATCGGCGTGCAAGGCGATGAATCTCAGTGCAACTCGTCACACAGGGCCAGCGCCTTCAGGGCCTGAGTCGTGGCTATATAGGTGATGTAGCTGTAGTTCCCGCGATAGAGCGAGTGCATCCACCAGCGACCGGAGACGCGCTGCTCCTGCTTCAGCCAGGCGAGGCCGCGCTGGATGCGCTCATCGCGCACAGGGACGTTGTTTTGACGCATCAGGACGATGGCAAAGGCAGTCATGTAGGCATCGCTTTCCGGTTTTGCGGCGTCGGGCAGGCCATTGATGAGTTTCACCACGGTGTCGCTCATTTTGAAATGCCAGTCACTGATGGCGGACATGTCGCGCAAGGACCAGCCGCCGTCGGCATGCTGTTTGGAGGACAGCAGGGCCAGTGCTGCATCTCGCTGCGCTTGAGGCACGAGTTCGGGCATGTAATGCGCGAGCTGGAGACGCAGGATGCGGTCGTAGTCGTTCTTCGGCTGGGCATCACGCAGCCAGGATTTCATTTTGTCGATGCGCGAGAGCAACTCGGGGTCCTTGAGGCTGGCGAGCCATCCGGGTGCGGTGGTTGCTGCGCGGGCGGCTTGCAGGGTGAGTTCGAAGTCGGTGGTGATGTGTGGGATTTCGACTTCGCCGTAGCTGACAAAGGAACCGTCGGCGGACTGGCGCATGAGCATTTCCTGAAGAGAACGCTCCGTATGGGGAGAAAGCTTCCCGGTCACGTGTTTGTCCCATTCAGCGAGACCCAGGGAGCGCCAGATGCTCGTCCAGGAGCCTCCGTAGTATTTGATGCCATCCTTTTCCGTTTCTTTTTGCGGCTTGATCTCTGCAGGCACGGTTTTGACGAAGTCTGCCAGCACCTCCTCCAGGGGCATGCCGAGCTGTTTTGACAAAGCCGGGCGCTCGCTCAGGTAGGGGCCGGTGGTGTGGCAGTTGATGCAGGTTTTTTCGCGCACCCAGCAGATGGCGCCATCATCGAGGTATTTGGCGGCGGCTTTGATGGTGTCGGGGCCAAAGGCTTTCACTTTCGGCTCATCTGCCGTCGGCAGACTGACTTGAATTCCGGCTGTTTGGTATTGAAACTCGGGCTTGGGCTTCGGTTTTGGAGCATCGGCGGCGAATGCCGCGGAGGTGGTCAGCAGGAGGAAATAGGCGTGCTTCATGCACGAGCCTGTACGCTGCGACCTTCGGCAATCAATCGTGCGAGCGAAATCGAATCATCGTCATACAGCCAGGTGCGCATTGATGCCGAAATTTGCGGCCACTCGTGGTCGAGCATGGCAAACCACGCCGTGTCGCGGTTTTCGCCCTTGATGATCATGTGCTGACGGAAGATGCCTTCAAAGGTGAAGCCAAGGCGCAGCGCGGCATTGCGGCTGGGTTCATTGCGGGAATCGCATTTCCACTCCATGCGCCGGTAGCCGAGATCTTCAAAGCAGTGCCGCAGCAGCAGGTAGCAGGCTTCGGTGTTGGCCTTGGTGCGCTGTGCTGCAGGTGCATACCAGATGTTGCCCAGCTCTGCCACTCCATGCTCGGCGCGGATGCTCATGAGTGAAATGCTGCCAAGGCAGTGCTGTGTCCCGGCATCACGCACGGCAAAGGCGATCACGTTTGGCGTGGCCTGCCATTCGCGGAGGAAGGTGGCTTGCTCTTCGACGTTGGCAAACGGCCCGCGGGGCATGTAGCGCCACAATTTGCGTGTTGCTTCATCGACATGCGAGATGGCGAAGAGCTCTGCCACATCCGCAGCGACGTCGAGTGGTTTGAGCGTGATGAAGCGACCGTCAAAATTTTGGGGTGTGGGCTGCGGTTTCATGTCAGTTTCTTGTTTGCACGATCACGTCCGTTTTGATCGAGCTGGCAATGAAGCATTGCTCGTGTGCAAGATGGTGCAGGTGTTCTACTTCGGTGGAAGTCGGCACCTTGTCACCGCCCCAGATAATGAGGGGACGCAAGGTGATCTGGCTGATCCAGAGCACGCCGTGTTCGTTTTTCGTCATGATGCCTTCTGCTGCATCGTCATAGCTCTCGGGGAGGAAGCCGGCGTCACAGGCCACGTGGAGGAACCAGAGCATGTGGCAGCTTGAGACGGAGGCAGTGAAGGTTTCCTCGGGATCGATGCCTGCTGGGTTTGACCAAGGGGCAGGCACGATCTGCGGAGAGGGGGAGCCTGGCACGGTGGCACCACCGTCGAAGTGGAGGGTGTGCTCGCGTGAGTAGCGGCGGCTGAGGAAATCGGGACCTTGGTTCTTCCAGCGGACGGTGGCGGTGTGCTTGGACATGGGGTCAGAGCCTTTCCTGCATCATTTTTGCCGTGTCGCGATCGGTCTGATTCGTGCTGTTTTGGAGCATGGCGATGACAGATGGTGCATCTTGTGGACGGTTTTGGCTGAGCTTGAACTTGCCTTCGAGGCGGGTGATTTCGATCTCGATGCCGACGATGCCTTTCATGAGGCCGTCGCGGAATTCGGCGGGGAGGGTGCCGTGCCAGCGGTTGGGGCGTTCGGCTTCGTAGAATTCGACGAGATCGTGCAGCATCTGGGCGAAGCGGTCATGCTGCGTGACGATGCGCGGAGTGCCGTAGGCGTGCACGGCGGTGTAGTTCCATGCGGGCACGGCGGGCTCGGTGACATACCAGGCCGGGGAGATGTAGGCGTGGGGGCCGGTGAAGATGACGAGGACTTCGGTGCTGGAAAAATGACGCCACTGAGGATTGGCGCGAGCCATGTGGGAGAGCAGACAACCGTGCGGACCTTGTGTTGGATTCAGCAAAACGGGCATGTGTGTTGCCTGTGGCACGTTGCCGTCCGATGATACGATCGTAGCAAAACTATGCTGCCGCATAAATGCATTCAGCGTGTCGCGGTCATCGATCTGGAAATGCGCGGGAGTGTACATTCAAAGCTGGTTGGAAACCTCGAGCAGATTGCCGTCGGGATCGCGAAAGTAAACCGAGAGGATGGGGCCCTGAGCACCGGTGCGGCCGACCGGACCGTTTTCGATGGTGACGGCATTGTTTTTGAGGGACTGGATGACTTGCTCCAACGGAGTCGTGGTGATGAAGCAGAGGTCGGCTGATCCCGGACATGGTGTTGCCGCATGCGGCTGAATGGGTGCGGACTCAGGGTGCAGGTTGATCTTTTGCAGACCGAACTTGAGCGCATGCCTGTTCTCACCAAACACTTGATGGGTCATGCCGAGCACCTGTGTGTAAAAACGGATCGAGGCCTTCAGGTCGCGCACGGTGAGCACGAGGTGATCGATGCGTTCCAGCTTCATGGCTTTTTCACTTCGGGCAGCGCAGGGATGGGCGTGGTGTCGATGGTGGAATCAGCGCCGAGCAGGGTTTTGCCAATGAAGAGTTTCGCGCGAGAAATGACTTCGGGATGGCTGACGGAGCCGTGGCCGCCGCCGGTGATGGGGATGAGCAAGGATGGGACGCCGGCTTTTTGCAGAGCGGCATGAATGGCCTCGGCATGGAGGAAAGCGACACGTTGATCGGCGGTGCCGTGGAAGGTGATGAAGGGCGGGTCGTCTTTGGTGACGTAGGTTACGGGTGATGCCGCGATGGCTTCGGCGTGCTTTTCTTCGTAGGTGCCGCCGAGCAGACCCTTTACTGCCGCGTCATCGACAATGGGTTGCTTTTCTTTGTCGAACATGAGCGCCTGGGTGAAGTCTTCGGGGCCGCAGAGATTTGCGACGCATTGGACACGGCTGCTGAAGGTGGTGTTGGGTCCGAGATCGCCTTCGAGTTCTTTGACGTCGCCGCTGGTGCCAATGAGGGATGAGAGGTGGCCACCGGCGGAACTGCCCATGACGGCGATTTTGTCGGGATCGAGATTGAACTCTCTGGCGTGGGCGCGAATCCAGCGGATGGCTGCTTTGCAGTCATAGACCTGAGCGGGCCAGTGGGCTTCTTTGGTGAGGCGGTAGCCGACGGTGACGGCGGCGTAGTCGCCGGTGCGGGCAAACTGGATTGCTGCAGCGGCATATCCCAAGCGGTCGCCATTGATCCAGCCACCACCGTGAATGAGGGCGACGACGGGCAGAGGTTTGTCGGAGTTGCGTTTCTGCGGAAGGTAGAGGTCCACCTTCTGCTTGGCGTTTTCATTGCCTGCGTAGGGTTGATCCAACCGGAGCTCGACCTGGCTTTTTTCGGCGGAGCTTTGAGCATTCTTTCGTTGTGCGTCCAGGTCTTGAGACCAGAGGGGGAATGCGACGAGCAGCAGAAATGGAAGCAGAAGTTTCATGGCGGGAGAAAAACGTGGGAGGCGGTGCAAACTAGCGGCGGGATGGCAGGTGCTTGGAGAAATACATTTTGCTGTGTCCGTGTGAATCCCAGTCGGGAATCTGGCCGACGATTTCGAAACCGTGGGACAGATAGAACTGAGGCGCCTGGTAATCCATGGTATCGACATAGGCATGCTTGCAGCCGCGTGCGATGGCGAGTTGTTCGGCTTCAGCAAGAAGAGCAGCGCCGATGCCTTTGGAGCGCCATTCGGGATGAACAGACATGATGGAGATGCGCAGCCAGGAGAGCTGGGTTTCTGCCATGAGGCCGCCTACTACGATGTCATTGGCGTGGGTGAGGAGGATGAGCGGCTTAGATGAGTGCTCGGGTTGGTGCAGTTTCTCCATGAAAGCCGGATTGACTGCCCCGTTGTGCTCGCGCAACCATTGGCGGACGAGGTCGCAGCCGGGGGCGAAGGTGTCAGCCACAGTGGTGAGACTCCAATTGAGTGAAGCATCTGATTCACTCATTGAGGGTCGAGCGTTTTGAGGCCGGGGAGAATCCATGCGTTGATGATTCTGCCGTCAACGACCTCGTAGGTGGCGATGAGTTCGACGGTACCGGTGCCTTCGGGGAAGGTTCGGGTGATGCGTTCATGATCCAGGACGAAGCGATCCATGACGATGCGGTTGACGAGATGCGCGTGCAGATTGGGCTCTTGAAAGCGCAGGGTGAAACGAGCGCGAAACTGTTCAGCACCGGAAGCGAGCAGTGTGGCCGGGTGCTCAAACAATTGCGCATCCTCGGCATAAGTGGCCAGCAGGGCATCGACGTCACGGGCATTGTAGGCGTTGAGTTGCTGCTGAACGACGGCTTCTGCGAGGCTGGGGGCTGTGGTGGTGGTGGGTTGGTTCATAAGATGAATGGGAAGCGGTTGAGGATGTAATCGTGAGTTTTTGAGATAGCGGCAATCTTATGGTGTGGCGGGGCTTGTTGCGGACGCTGCTGGTGAGCGTGGTGTGTGGCGGAGTTTTGGGTTTGCTTCCTGGTCAACTTTCAATGTACCCAGGGTCGCCTCGCTTAGGCTCGGCTGAGCCTGGGCTGAATCCGCAGCCCCTTTGGGGCTGAAGAGTGCTAGGACATGGTGATCGAGACTGAGGTCAACGTGTGTCGAAGGTTGCCCTGACTGAGGACTGGTTGGTCGTGGCTTCAAGGGTTGTGGTGTGGAGAGTCAGCGCTGTCTCGAATCCAGCGGTAGTCCATTTGCTTCGCTGTGGCGAGGGCGAGGGTTTCGGATTTGAGGCGGGAGACGAGATGGAGGGCCATGTCGATGCCAGCGGAGATTCCGGCGGAGGTGATGAGGGTGCCTTGATCGACCCAGCGAACGTCTTTTTCCACGGTCACGTTGGGGAACATGGCTTTCATGTCGTCGATGTCCGACCAATGGGTGGTGGCGTGTTTGCCGTCGAGGAGTCCGGCTTTGGCGAGGAGAGAAGAGCCGGTGCAGACGCTGGCGGTGAGCTTTGCCTTGGCGGCGGTGGTGGCGATCCAGTGGATGACGTTTTCTTTTTTGAGTTCGGCTGAGACGATGCCGCCGGGGATGAGGAGGAGATCGATGGGCGGGTGATCGGTGAAGGAGAAGCTGGGAGTGACGATGAATTTGTTGCGGGCGTGAACGGGGGCGTTGGTCTCGCCGATGGTGAAGACGTTGAAGGGCTTCTGAGATCCGGGTTCGAGCCGTGGTTTGACGCGGGAGGCGACTGAGAAGACTTCGAAGGGGCCTGCGAGGTCGAGGACTTCGATGTCGTCATAGATGAAGATGCCGACGTTCATGGGAGGCGGGGAGGACGGAGTTTGCAGTGGTTGATCAGAGGTTGAAGTGGGGGAAAGGGGCGCTGGGGTTTACTGAAAACTGCGAACTGAAAACTGAGAATTGAAAATTGGCCGGAGGCGGGGCGCGGAAGGGATGGGTGAGTGGGAAAGCGATGGAAAAGAGGAGAGAGGGGAACGGACGGTTTTGCGGTTCAGGGGAGTTCTGGGCGTGCGTGATTGACGATTGATGAGCCATCGATTTTTGATTTTGGAGTGTCGGGATGGCGAGGACGAAGGGGTATTGAGGCGTGTCAGCCTGGGGTGCGATTTAGGAGCGTGATGAACCACTCGACGGTGGCGGAGAGGGTGTGGGTACCGGATTCGTCGTGGAGTTCCACGGGGATGCTGACGATGGCGCGGCCTTTGGCAGTGAGATCAGCACGGAGCTGTTCGAGCGTTTCGGGTGGTGTGGTGACAGTGGAGGTGATGGCACCGTTGGCGGGTTTGCGGAATTTGGATTCGAGGCGGCGGACGACGGGGATGACGCCGGAGTCGGAGCCGAGGGAACGTAGGAGGAATTCGCCGCTGGAGGCCTCTGCGAGCGCGAGTTGGGCGCTGGCGTGGACGGTGCCGAGGTGATTGAGGTACTGGGGGCCTGCGGGAAGGCGGAGGAGCTGCGCGGGGTCCGTGGCGGACTCGATGCCGAGGAAGCTGTTGAAGGGGAGCTCGGTGACGCTGTGCTTCATGGGGACATGGTGGATGGCACGGCGGCGGTGTTCAACTCGTCAATTCGGAGTGGGAGGCAGTGGCGAATTTTGTGTGGGGTGATTGGCCGAAAGAGGGGAAAGAGGTGGAAAAAATTGGGAGGGTTTTTGGCGGAAGGAAGTGTCTGGTTTTAGCCATGGCATGGTGAGCAAGGGAATGGCCGGAGGCAGAGGGGACCGGAATTTTTAACCACGGAATACACGGATGCCGGATTGGAAAGAGGGTGGGGCTTTGAGGTCGTGCTGGGCGAAAGGAGGTGTCTATTTTTGGCAAGGGAATGGTGAGCAAGGGAATGGCCGGAGGCAGAATGGGCTGACTTTTTGTGCCGCGAGAGACTTGGAGAATGCAGAGGGGACCGGATTTTTTTAACCACGGAATACACAGAATACACGGGAGATGAATCTCGTTTTGGGGGCGTGGGGTTTGGTCTCTGTGGTCGGGTGGGAGCGCAGAGGATTGCGGGGGCGCTGATCGACGGACAGGAGTGTCCATCGTACTTTAGGCGGCCTTCGCGCCGAAGAAGCGGCGCCAGCTGAGGGCGAAGCCGGTGTAAACGAGGACGAGTCCGGCGAGGCAGGCGAGGAGGCCGAGGAACTGGCCCCAGTTGCCGAAGAATTCGCCGGTGTGGCCGATGCGGACGAGGGAGCGGGCGCGGATGGAGCCTTCGTTGCTGCTCCAGCCGCGTTCTTCGATGATCTGACCGCTGCGGGTGTCGAACTTGATGTCCAGAGCGCGGGTAAACTGGCGCTGGGTGCCGAATTTGACGCCGACTGAGATGATGCCGTCTTTGTTGGGCGTGCCCATGCTGTTTTGAAGCTGGATGGAACGCCAGCCGGGGTAGTGCTGCTGGACGCGATGCAGCCAGCCGGGCCACTCGGTGGAGACGGGTTCAGCTTGTGCGGCGAGTTTGGTGGGGGCTTTTCCGGGGCCCATGACCTGAGAGCCGCCGAAGCTGCGCCACCATTGATCGACGGGGCCAAATGACATGTCGATGCCGGTGAGGCAGATGAAGAGGAGGGGGATGAGGAACCAGAAGCCGAGGGCATTGTGCCAGTTCCAGTCGCGGGCCTTGCCTTTGACATCGAAGCGGATGGCGAGGGAGTTGCGCAGGGCTTTCCAGCGCCACTGGCGGGGCCACCAGAGCCAGAGTCCGGAGAGGATGATGAAGGCGAAGGCGGCGTTTGAGATGGCGATGAGCCAGAGGCCGATGGTGCCGCTGGTGAGGTCGGTGTGGAGATTTGTCACCCAGCGCATGAAGGCGCGGAGGCTCACAGCACCGGTGCCGAGGACTTCGCCCGTGTAACCGTTGATGAGTGTGGCGTTTCGGTTTTTGCTGATCAGTCGAACGGGCATGCCGGAGTCGGAAAACCATTCTGCGTACTGCAGCGAGGCCGCTGTTTCCCGGCCCGCCTTGGTGAGGAGGGCCTGTGGGGAGAGGAGTTCAGCGGTGGGAGATGGAGGTTGGGCGCGGGAGTCGCGTTCGGCGAAGTCGATGATCTGGAGTTCGAAGGCGAGGATGGCTCCGGTGAGGCAGAGGAGGCCGACGAAGATGCCGATGATGAGGCCAACGATGAGATGGGACCAGAAGAGGATTTTGCGGAACATCGGGGGAAGGGGAAGTTTAAGGTTTCAAGTTTAAGGTTTAAAGTTGGGGATGCGGAGCTCGATGTGCCGGGGGCGAGGAACACGCGGGAAGGGGAGAAGTTGTGGGAGAGGGCTGTGATTTTAAATGGGCTAAGGTGTTCAGGCGTTCATGGAACGAACCGGTGTGGGAGCAAATTTTCTGGTGACTTTCTTAGCGAACGTTTATGGTTCTTTATTGATGGCCGGTAACCCAACCAGCATTTGGAATCATTTGTTTCGAGTGATCAAACCCACGCGAAGACGTCCATGAAATATACAAAACAATGGAGTGGTGTTCTGATCGTGTTGATAACGGTGTTATCACCGTTTGTGGCTGCTCTGCCACAAGACGATTATCCGGAGTTTCCATTTAGACCTCCGAGCTTTAGAAGGTACGGCTTAAGGTCTCTCTTTGAGAGGATGGGGGATGCCAAAGAAGGGGACACCATTCCTTTGCTGACGATGATGTCGGCGGGCGACATGTTAACTGCCGTGATAACTTTGAGGGATGTCAGCCATGATCAACATGCCGATCCAAAATTCACAGCGGAGGTCGCTTTAAAAAGAGCGGAAGCAATCATGAACGCTGAATTCAGACCCAAAGTGCCGGAAGAAATTCGGGTCGTTGAAGTGCATGGAAGGAATTTCTTGGGCCAGGATGTTTATATTGTCGAGTATGGATTCTCGAAGCCGATGCCGGTCAATGGAGCTGGTTATCCGCCCACACTTTTCATTCCCATATTTCAGCATAAGAAAACGATGCTGAAGTTTTTGCCAGTTGGAAAACAACAGCAGCCAAATTCAAAGAAAAAACTGAAGTGATTGTTCTGACAACACGATGCGGTTTAGAGCTGAGGTGGGAGTTTCCGCAGACTGAGTGGGGGTGTGAGGCCTCGACTCGGGAGTAGACTGCTGCGCCAGACGGCCCGACTCAGGGAGGCTGCGTGTCATGGGCGTTGCCATACGCTGATGGACGGGCGGGCTGTCGCCACACCCATCCCACGACCGCGCATGCACATTCAGACGTGACCTCCTCTCTTCGAAAACAAGTCTGCTATTTAATCTGCTCCAATTTCAGGTTGTCGATGAAGAAGGCGGTTTTGGTGGTGCCGAGGGCGCTGAAGAGGAGGTAGCCGGCGTTGGTCCAGGCGGGTTTGCAGAGGAGGTCGGGGTAGGAGTGTTGGGTGCCGTCCTGGCGGGTGATGTCGAGGGACCATTTGCCGGAGGCGGTGGTGGCGGTGAGGGAGACGCGGAACCATTCGCCGGCGGGGATGCTTACTAATTGGACTTTGCCGTCGGTGCTGGCGGCGAGCTGGCCTTTCTGCCAACGGAGGTAGGGGCCGTTGCCGAAGTCGCTGTTTTTGCCGCGGATCTCGAAGAACCAGTCGGCACCGGGCTGGGCCATGACATCGAACTCGACGTGGAAGGTGCCGGCGGTATCCCAGGTGCTGGGGTAGATGTCGAGGACGGGGTTGTAGTTTTTACTGAGACCGGGGGCATCTTGCACCTTGAGGGAGCGATGGGAGGAGGCGGGGGAGTTTACAGTGGTTGACGGTTGTTTACCGTTGTTGACGGTTGTTTTGTCGGAACCGGAGTTGAGGGGAAGAGGAGAGGAGGTTTCGTCGGTGACGGCGATGGATTCGCCTTTGTTTTCGTGGGTGTATTTGGCACCGCGAATGCCGAGGGTGCCGAGTCCGGCGTGTTCGAAGTCTTGATTGATTTTGTATGCGGGTGCGGGCCAGGGTTTGGCGTCGGTGTCCCAGGTGGGGTAGTCGTGGCCTTGGGCGGCGAGGGTGCGCCATGCGGGGTCGGTTTTGCGCACGCCTGCGAGGGTGAGGTCCCAGGGCTTGAAGCCGATTTTTTCGGCAGGGGAGTTGGGCTTGAGACGGAAGTCGCGCCTGGCGATGTCTTCGAAGAGGGGATCGGCAAAGAGGCTGTCTTTGTCGCGGCCCATCTTGCGCCATTCGTCCCAGGTGAAGTGGGTTTTGGTGAGGGTGGCGGGGATTTTCCCATTGGTGGGCCAATAGAGATTTTTGCGGAAGACGAGGCTGTCTTTGGGATCGCCGCGCTCGGGTTTGTCGAAGAACTTCCAGTTCCATTCGCCGCCGTCGAGGAGGGGTGATGCGGGGTCCCAGACGACGATGTTGTTCATGTAGCGGAAGCGGAGGCGGGCTTCGTTGCGAGAGGCCTGGATCTGGGCGGTGTGGCCGAAGGCGAAGATGTTGTTCCGCACGGTGTTGAAGTAGCCGTAGTGCTGGTGGAAACCGGCGTTCCAGGTGTCGTGCACGAGGTTGTTTTCCATGAGGGTGTCGGCGCTGCCTTCGTCATTGTAGAGGCCCCAGCCGCCGTAGCGATGGCTGGCGACGTGGTGGACGTGATTGCCACGGACGATGGTGCCGGGCGAGGTGCCGAGGCCGTAGTAGCCGCCCATGTCGCTGAGGTAAGCCCAACCGAGATGGTGGATGTGATTGTTTTCTACCAGGGTCTCACGGGAGGCGGTGTCGCCATAGCCCCAGTTCCATCCGGCGCTGATGCCGGTGTAGTAGAGGTCTGCGATATCGCAATGGCGGACGGCGCAGTGCTGGGTGTGGGTGAGGACGACGCCGCAGGCGCTGGGGTGGAGGCGGCCGCCGTGGTGGATGATGCAGTCGTCGATGATGATGTGATGATTCACGCGATCATCTGCGGGGCGTGCGGTTTCGCCGACGTAGACGCCGCCGCCGCCGAGGTCATGCATGTGGCAGTGGCTGACGGTGGAGTCAGAGCAGCCGTTTTTGAACCAGACGGCGTGGAGACCGGTGTGGGCGATCTCGCAATTGATGAACATGATGCTAGTGCTGTCTTCGAGTTCGATGCTGCCCTGAGTGGTGGTGGCGGCCTGCGTGTCGTGCAGGCCTTCGGCGGGATAGAGGTGATTGCTGTATTGAAACGAGAGGCCTTCGAAGCTGACATCGTGTGCGCCTTTGATGGAGAGGAATTTGTCGATGACGGGGGCGATGACTTCGGCCTTGGTCATGTCTTCGCCGGGGAGGGGCATGTAGAGGACTTCGCCTTGGGTGCGGTCGAGGAACCATTCGCCGGGAGCATCGAGGGCGGCGCGGAAGTTTTCCATCCACCAGCGTTGGTCGGGTTCGAACTCGACGAAGGGATAGCGGGAACGGCCTTTGATGCGGACGGCGAGGACTTCGTCGTTCATGTCCTGGATGCGGCACTGGGCGACGGCCCAGGCGTGGGTGACGGTGAGGAGGACGTTGTCGCGCTCGGCTGGTGGGATGGATTTGAGAACGGCGTATTGCTCCTGCGCGATGGAGAAGGCGTGGAAGTTCATGTTCTCTTTGAGGTCGGGGAACACGCCTGCGCCGACGGCTTCGGTGATGTGGTAGTAGCCTTTGTTGGGCGAGCGGGCGAGGGTGGCGCGGCGGCCATTGATCCAGAGCTGTTCGAACTTCCAGGCTTTGTCTGGCAGGGTGGCTTTCCACAGGCCGCCTGCGGATTTTTGCCAGCCGGTGATGGCTTTGCCGGCGGTGAAGGTGGCGTTGGCACCGGTCCAGGTGACTTGGGAGTCGTCTTTGCCGAGGGTGATTGTTTCGGTGAGAGGGTAGGTGCCGGGGGCTACGACGATGCGTGCGGGCTTGGGAGATGAGCGGGCGGCGTCACGGGCGGCCAATGGTGTGGAGATGGGGCCGGTGGGGGAGAGGTGGATGTCTGCGGCGAGGGAGAGGGAGGCTGCAGAAAAAAGGAGGGCGAGGATGCGGGAGAGCATGGAGTGAGACTGGTTGGAGCAAACCATGCATGGGCGGGAGGTCTCTTCCAGACAAGACTTTGGCACCGATCATCTGCCAGGCTCTCGTTTGTGCGTCGCTGCGCTGAAAATGCGGGAAAGTGCGTCAACTCTCGAACTGCCAATGAGATGAGTGAGCAGGTGCTGGTGATTTTACTCGCTGTACGAGCGCGAATCTGCAACAGTCCGCCGCTTTTTCATGTCTCAGGAATCCACAGCACAGCAGCAACCCCCGTTTGACGTTCCCAGCGTCGAGGAGATGGCTGCGTTGCTGCCGCAGTATGAGTTTGAAAAGCTCGCGGCTTATGGCGGCATGGGGGCGGTGTACCGGGCGCGGCAGGTGAGCCTGGACCGGCTTGTGGCGATCAAAATTTTGCCGCCGGAATTTGGGCAGGAGCAAGACTTTGCCGAACGGTTCAAATCCGAGGCGCGAGCCATGGCGAAGCTGAACCACACGCACATTGTGGGGGTTTATGACTTTGGCATTACCAAGGAAGGGCATCTTTACCTGGTGATGGAATGGGTGGAGGGGCAGACGCTGCACACATTGATCCAAAAAGGCAGCATCCCGGTGCGCAAGGCCGCGAATCTGGCGATGCAACTGTGTGAGGCGCTGGCTTTTGCGCATCATCACAAAATCCTGCATCGTGACATCAAGCCGGGTAACATCATGATCAGCGAGGATGATCAGGTGAAGGTGGCGGACTTTGGTCTGGCACGACCGATCACGGGTGAGGCGGAGGAAAATCCCTTTGGCACGCCGGATTATGCGGCCCCGGAAATTCTGGGCAAGGGGGCGGTGGACCAGCGGGCGGACATTTTCGCCGCAGGCGTGGTGCTGTACGAAATGCTGACGGGGCGGGTGCCGCAGCAGCCGCGGCGCTCGGTGCAGGAGTTTGCGCCGCTGTCTCCGCGCTGGGATGAGTTGATCGACAAGGCCACGCATGCGGATCCTGCCAAGCGCTTTCAGGATGTGGCCGAGTTCCGGGCGCACATCGCCATGCTGATCAACCAGGGGGCGCAGGCCGTGAGCGTTGTGGCGGTGGTCGAGGATGAGCCCAAGGTCAAAACCACCCTCAAGCCGCTGCATTGGGTGCTGATGGCGGCGGCGGTGATTGTCATCGGCGTTGTGCTTGGGGTGATGTTCAAAGCCGCGCCGGTACCAGAGACGACCCCGAAGCAGGTCGCGGAATCCGCCCCTCCCAGTGCTAAAAAAGCTGAACCCAAGCCTGAGAAGACGAAAGTGCCGGAGCCGGCCAAGAAGGCGGAGCCGGTGGTGGTGGTGCTCGCCGTGGAACCTGAAAAGAAAAAAGAGGAACCTGCGCCACCGGTCAAAAACATGACGGCCGTGACACCCGACCCTGCACCGCCACCACCGCCTATGCCAGCACCTGCGCCGGTGGTCACGCCGCCCGTCGCGCCGGTGAAACCCGTGGCAGCGGAAACGCCGCTGGAGGCGATTCCGCGACTGGAAGAACGTGATCCTGAACTTGCGCAGATGGTCAACGATTTCGCTGCTGAATGGTCAACCAATCTGGAGATTGGCGTGGAGTCTGAAATGCAGGAACTGGCTGACAAATACATCCCGGCGCTGCAGCGGAGCCTCAGCAGTGTGGTGCTGCAGCAGCGTGATTTTGTGCTCAGCGAAATCTCGCATGTGGCCAACCGTGAGCCGCTGACCGAGCCCGATCTACTCTGGCCGGCGGTGCTCAAGACTCTGCGCAAAGCCTATGACGCCCAACACGAGGCGATCCAAGCACGGGCGGACATGGCTGCCCAGAAAATGCGTGCAGCACAGTGCGAGTTGGTGTTGCAAAAGGCCCGTGAACGCACAGCCGCAGGCAAGGTGGATGCTGCCAAACGTGCCGAAGCGGTGGCGGCGGAACTGGCGAAGCTCAAGACGGCCCCTTCACTGAAGGCCTTGAAACAAAGCGTGACAAGCATGGCAGGAGTGAACGCCGCACCGACCACAGCGGCGGAACCTGGACGCTGATCTGGTATTACTGGATGAGCTGTTAAGATTTTTTCCTCGCAGCACGGGGTGTGGGAGGATATGAATCATTCATGCCTGTAGATACTGTTTCCGTTTCCAATGAGCCGCCGACTTTTGATGTCCCGAGCCTGGAGGCCATGACGGCCTACCTGCCGCAGTTTCGGTTTGAAAAATTGGCGGCATGCGGTGGCATGGGGGCGGTGTACAGGGCCTATCAGGAGAGTCTTGATCGAAGAGTGGCGGTGAAAATCCTGCCGCCGGAATTTGGCGCAGAGAAGGCCTTTGCCGACCGCTTCAAAGTGGAGGCACGGGCGATGGCGAAGCTGAATCACACCAACATTGTGGGCGTCTATGACTTTGGCATCACGGGGGGCGGGCATCTGTATCTGGTCATGGAATGGATCGAAGGGCGGTCGCTGCATGATCTGATTCACAAAGGGAGCCTGTCACTGCGAAAGGCGACGAATCTGGCCATGCAGTTGTGCGAGGCGCTGACTTTCGCGCACGAGCATCAGATCATCCATCGCGACATCAAGCCGGGGAACATCATGGTCAATGACGACGATCATGTGAAGGTGGCCGACTTTGGACTGGCGCGGCCAAACACCGGTGAGGTGGTGGAGGAGAATCCGTTTGGCACGCCCGACTACGCGGCACCGGAGATTTGTGGCGGCAGCGTGGTGGACCATCGGGTGGATATTTTCGCCGTTGGCGTGGTGCTCTATGAAATGATCACCGGAACGGTACCGGGGAATCCGCGCCGCTCGGTCACTGAGTTTGCGAAGGTCTCGACGCGGTGGGATGAGATCATCAACAAGGCCACGAACCCTGACCGGGAAAAGCGCTACCAAGATGCGGGTGAGTTTCGTGCGCACATCAACATGGCGATGAAGCAGGCGGCGGAGGCGGAAGCACCGGCGGTGGTGGAGAAACGCAAAGCTGCACCTCCCCCCAAAGCGGCCATCAAATTGACGCAACAGCAGCAGCTACTGCTGGTCGTGGCGGTGGTCGCTGTGGTGGTCGCGGGATTTTTTTGGCTGATTTTCGGACCATCGTCGAGGAGCGGCACATCCAGTGGAGTCAGCGCCGAGCCGACGCCGGAGGAAATCCAGCAAGTGATGGAAAAGCTCGAGCAGAATGATCCTGAACTGGCCAGGCTCATCAGTTCCTTTGCGCAAGACTGGGGGGCCACTGGGGCAGGTGGAAAGCCAGATTCTGCTGTCGCAGAAAAGCTGCGTGCGGCGCAGAATGCTGCGGTGCAGGCGAAGGCCAAGGACCGGCTGGAGGCGGCACGGCGCGCGGAGATTGTGGCTGCGGAACTGGCGAAACTGAAGGCGCCGCCGTCGTTAAAGGCGCTTAAAGAGGCGGCGGTCCGATGATGGTTTGGCCATGGGGATGAGGGATTTACGGGTTTTTCTTGCCAAGCCCCCGCATATTTCGTCTCATTTGGCCGCCATGAAGAAATATATCGCTGAACTTATCGGGACGTTCTTTCTCGTCTATACCATTGGTCACACTGTGATTGGTGGCAATCCGCTCGCACCCATCGGCATTGGTCTGGTCCTTGCGGCCTTGATCTATGCTTGTGGTCATCTCTCAGGTGGTCATTTCAATCCTGCGGTCACCCTTGCAGTCTGGATGCGCGGCAAATGTGACACGAAGGATGTCGTGCCTTACATCCTCTGCCAGGTCGTTGGCGCGGTGCTGGCGGCGTTGGCGGTGAGCTGGATGCGCGGCAAGGCGGCGGCTCCAGGGGATTTCGAACTGAGCAAACTGATCGTGGCTGAGCTTCTAGGCACCTTCGTCCTGGCCTGGGTGGTGCTGAACGTCGCCACGACCAAGGCGAATGCGAACAACAGTTTTTACGGTGCGGCGATTGGCGTGACGGTGACGGCGGGTGCGTGCGCCGTGGGCAGCCTATCCGGGGCGGCCTTCAATCCGGCGGTGGCGACCGCGGCGGTGGCCCTGAACATGATTAAAGGCAGCCAGTTGTGGGCCTACTGGGTGTTTTGCATGGTCGGCGGAGCGGCGGCGGCCTTTGTGTTTAACAAGCTGAAGGCGGACGAGTAGGTCTGAAAAGGGATTTCAGATCCATTCACAAAAAGGCCGCCACCCGTTGCTGGGTGGCGGCGTTGTTTTGGCTTGGGGGCTTACTTGCCCTTGCAGCAATCCTTGGTGCAGGTCTTGGTCGCGGCTTTGCAGCATGCGCCGCAGTTGGCGCACTTTTCAGCGGCCTGGGCGGTGACGGACAGTGCGGCGACGGAGGCGACGGCGATGAGGGTGAGGATGGTTTTCATGGTGTTGGATGTGTTTGTGTTTTGAAGTGCCTGCTTTGAAGATTCCGGCATGCAGCGCAGGCTTGGGCATGCCGGGTTTGCCATGGAGTGGCAGTTAAACTGGCGGTGAGGCCAGACGGCCGGGCAGCCGGTCTAGGTGGCGGCACAATGGGTGGCGGCGCGGAAGTGAGTCATTGCCCGGAGGGTCTGGCTTCCAGACGCGAGGCGTGAGTCTTCAAATCAACAGGGCGCAATGCCGCGTGTAGAGCGGTGGTGCGTGCAAGGGCGGCCCGTGATCGTGACGGGGAGCGGAGAGTGCTGAAACGGATGGAACCAGACTGGCGGGCGAGGGAGCATCCCAGGTGAGGTCAATGAGCAGATGCAGGGCAGGGGCCGGAGCCTTGACAAAGGTGGCTGCGAGGTCGCGAGAGGTCTCGTGTTTGGCGCAGGGGCAGTTCGGCTCCTGGGAATGAGACGGGGCATGCTCGGAGACTGCGCGCTGCCTTTTGGCACAGCAACTGGCCACATCTTCCCGCTGCGGGGCCACGATGCAGCACCAGCACATCGGCAGGCCGATGCAAAGGGTGAGGATCAGGGCTGTGAGGCGGGTGAGCATGTAAAGTGGTCAGATGTTAGTACGGTAGCATCTATTCAATGGTTTCAAGCAATCACTGTGCCGGGATTGTGGGGGAATGGGCGGGCGCGGGGTGCTGGCTGGGGTGGCCCAGGCGAAACTCGCGTCCGCCCACGATGCTTTACTGCTGCTTGGAACGCTTGATCCAATCCTCCGCATCTGCCTTTGCCTTCAGCGCTTCCAGGTTGCTCGGCTCCAGTTTTAGGGCCTTCTCCGCCGCCTGGAGGGCCAGGGAGTGGTTGCCTTGCTCCAGCAAAATCGTGGCGGCGCATGACCACAGCGCGGCATTCTCTGGTAGAAACTGCAATTCATGGCGGTGCAGGATGACCGAACGAGGATCGGGATGCCAGCCCATACCACCAGCGTTCAGCGCACCCGCCAGCAGCAAATGCGCCAGCGGTATCGCCGGGTCATAGCGTAGGGCGCTTTCCAGAGCCTCTTGAGACGGGATGGGGGATATATCGAGAGTCCCATCTTTCCAGTAGCAAGAGTCACGCTCGCGCTCCGCGATCTGGCGGCGGGTGAACTTCGACTCCGGCGTCAGCGTGCGCTCCTGCGCAGGCAGCGCCAGCCAGTGTGCCATTCGCGACCACGCGCTGCCATCTTCCGGAACCGCTGCCAACACCGCAGCGCGGCGCAGTTCCGGCTTCAGGGGCCGCAGCCCGCCATCTGCCGCCCTGTCGATACCGGCGATTGCATAGGCGCGCGTCAGCATCCACTCCGGCACCGGCACCAGACGTACGGCCGGCGGCGGAAGGTGCCACAGACGTACCACCTCATCGATGCCTGAAGTCACAATGAACGTGCCATCGGTACTGAAGCTCGCTTTGGCGGTGTCGCCATACTTGCCAGCGTCCTGGCCGGAGCGTCCGTGGTCCATCGGCTCACCAATAGATTGGCCCATGGCCGCGTCCCAAAGTCGCGCCATGCCATCATTGTGCGTGGTCACAATCAGCTTGCCATCCGAACTGTAGCGGGCGCAGCCCTGAATGCTGTCCTGTCGGCTTGGCTTCCCCAGCGGCGCACCCAGCGGCAGGCCCGTGGCCGCATCCCACACCTGCGCGGTATCATCGCTCAGAGCTGTCACGATGCGCATGCCATCGGGGCTGAATTCCGCGCTCAACACACCCGCCGCCTGGCGCCACGGCTTTTGCAGCAGCTCTTCATCCCGTATGTTGCGCGGCTTCCGAATGGGACTTGCCATCACCTCTCCCAGCCGCACTCCCTTCACCGCATCCCACACACGTGCAGAACCATCGTTGCATGCCGTGACGATGCGTTTGCCATCCGGGCTGAAATGAGCCGTGTGCACCTCCACCTGCTCCGCGCCTTCGTGTTTCATCGGCAGGGTGAGTGCCAGGCCATTGGCAGCATCCCACACCCGCGCCGTGCCGTCCGCGCTCGCAGTGGCAATGCGTTTGCCATCCGGGCTGAATTCCGCACTCAAGACATTCCCCTCATGGCGCATCGGCCGGAACAGGTGATGGCCCGTCTCCACGCTCCACAGATGCGCCGTGCCATCCATGCTCGCCGTCAGCACCTGTTTGCCGTCCGGGGTGAAATGAGCACTCACCACCATGCCAGTGTGTCCCTTCAGGCTGCAGACATCGCGCCCCGTGGCCGCATCCCAAACCACGGCGACCTTGTTCCAAAAGCTTGTCGTCACCACCTGTCTGCCATCTTGGCTGAACTCCGCGATGCAGCCCGGCCAGTTTGTCGAGCCCCGCAGCGGCATGCCCATCGGCTGGCCCGTTGTCAGGTCCCACAACTGCGCCGAAGCATGACTGCTCACCATCACCATGCGCGTGCCATCCGGGCTCAGCACCGCATCCATCACCATGCTCTCGTCACGCCTCGGACCACGGATCATCCCGCCGCCGTACCAGCCACCGCCCCCCAGCCGCAGCGGCTCGCCCTGCGGCATGCCCGTCGGCGCATCCCACACCATCGCGGGGCCGCTTTTGCCTGCGGTCAGCACATGCCTGCCATCGGGACTGAAAACCGCATCATTCACCCCGTCCTCATGCCTTATGGGCGCGCCCAGTGGCTTGCGCGGCTCTATGGATGCATTCGTTTCCCAGACCCGTGCGATGCCGTCAAAATCCGTGGTCACAACGTACCGACCATCTGCGCTGAATTTTGCGCGTTGCACCTCCGACTCATGGCGCAGCGGTCCTCCGTGCGGCTTGCCTGCGGTGGTATCCCATACCTGAGCGGTGCAGTCGCTGCTCGCCGTCAGCACCAAGGTGCCGTCTGGGCTGAAATGAGCCTCCTTTACCGCCTGGCTGTGGCGCATCGGCTCTCCTACAAACTCACGCTGCTCGCAGTCATATACCCGCGAGCTCCCATCAGCGCACGTCGTCAGGATGCGGAAGTCCACCGGGCTGAACTCCACACTCCTCACCGCACTATCATGGAGCACAGGTTTCCCCGCCTGCTTGCCCGTCTGCGCATTCCACACTCTCATCGTCTTGTCCTCGCTGGCTGTTACGAGGGCTCTGCCGTCCCGGCTGAAATCCGCATCTCCAACAAGACCTTCATGGGCCATGCGAGCGCCGACCGGCTGCTGAGCGGCCGTATTCCACATCTGCACGCTGTGATCATCGCTGATGGTGAGGATGCGCGATCCATCCGGGGAGAAGTCCGCACGGTTCACTCCCTCATGGATCATCGGCTTGCCGATACGTTTGCCGGTGGCCACATCCAGCAGCTCAATGCTGTGACTGCGGTGCGTGATGATCAGGTGCAAGCCATCTGTGCTGAGGGTCGCCATCGCCTTCGAGTCGAGGTCTTCGATCCGCTTGCCCACCGGAGCGCCGGTCACCGCATCCCACACCTGCACTCCTTGTGCACTGATCGTCAGGATGCGTTTGCCATCCGCGCTGTACTGCGCGCGCCAAACACCGTCACTGCCGTGGAGCACCAGCCGAGGCCAGCACTGCTGCTCCGGCGCGTGCAGCGAAAGCGTTGAGTACAGCAACACCGCGGCCTGCGGATTCTCCGGCCACGAGTACAGAGCCTGCGCCAGCAATGCCACGCCCTCGTGCCATTTCCCATCCACTTCAAAGCGCTGCACCGCCAGTGCGTAGTCTGCCATGCTCGCCGCATGCAGCCGCTCGGTTTGTTCCTGCGGCCATGCAAGGTCTGGTGCTGCAATCAGGCCCACAGCGATGCCCGAGATCAGCAAGCGACCTGTCAATGTACGCAGATGATTCATGCGAGTGCAAAAAAGCCCGAAGGCGGATGGGAGCAGATCCTTATTGGAACAGAAGGAGAGCGCTGTGACAAGGCGGCCTTGCGTGAATTTTTGGCGGGAGGGCGGGCGGCTCCTGATCGCAGCGGTGTTTTGTGTCACCGCTACGCGGTTCCACGGATTCGAGGGGGTAGGATGACTCGGTTCCGGGGGTTAGCACCCCCGGCTACGATTGTGCCAGCCCTCCGGGCTTTTAGAAGGTGAGCGCGAAGAGATGGGTGCCAGAATATGGTATGAGCATGCGCGGGACGAGGCAAAGAGGGGGCGCATGTGGGAGTTTGGGAGAGGAACGGCATTGGAATGCGCCATTCTTCGCTAAAGCCTCGAAGGGCCAGCTGCGGTTCCTGGGGAAGCAAAAACGCCGCGCGGTTTCCCGGGCGGCGTTTTTGGGTTTGGGTGACTGGGCGCTGCTGATTAGCGGAAGCTTTTGGCGAAGTCGTCGGAGGTGGCTTTGGCGACGACCTTGGTTTTTTGGAAGGTGGATTTTTCGCCTTTTTCGATGAGGATGCGTTCGTAGTCGGCAGAGGACATCGGAAGCTCGATGGTTTTGTCCTGCCAGGTGGAGAGGAGGATGGCGTTGGCGAGTTCGACGCTGCGGATGCCTTCTTCGGCGGGGGATAGGAGTTTTTCGCCCTTGAGGATGGCGTTGGTGAAGTTTTGCATGATCTCGACGTGCTGGCCGCCGGTTTGATCGAGGTTGATGTCCATGTGCCAGCTTTCGGGCATGGCGAAGGCGGCGTCGGCCTCCATGCAGAACTTGCTCATCTGCTGGCGGTTGCGCTGGAAGTGGATCTTGGTGCCGTCAGTGACGGTGAGGCGGCCCTGCTCGGCGGAGATTTCGAGCTTGTTGATGCCGGGGGCTTCACCGGTGCTGGTGATGAAGGTGGCGGTGGTGCCGTTGTCGTACTGCATGAAGGCGGTGACATTGTCCTCGACTTCGATCTCGTGGAAGCGGCCGAACTGGCAGAAGCCACGGATTTTTTGCGGCATGCCGAAGAGCCATTGGAAGAGGTCCAGATTGTGAGGGCACTGGTTCATGAGCACGCCGCCGCCTTCTCCTTTCCAGGTGCCGCGCCAGCCGCCGGTGGCGTAGTAGTAGTTGGTGCGGAACCAGTTGGTGACCTCCCAGTGCACGCGGCGCACGGCGCCGAGTTCGCCGCTGTCGATGAGGTCTTTGACCTTCTTGAAGCAGGCGTTGGTGCGCATGTTGAACATGGCGGCGAAAATTTTGGTCTTGTCGGTATGAGCGGCGATGAGGCGCTCGCAGTCGGCCTTGTGGACGGAGATGGGCTTTTCCACCAGCACATGCAGGCCGGCCTTGAGCGCTTCGATGCCGATGGTGGTGTGGCTGAAATGGGGGGTGCAGATGAGGACGGCGTCGATGAGGCCGCTGTGGATCATCAGGTTCACATCCGTGAAGGCGGTCTCGCCTTCGATCAGGGCCGGTACGGTGCCGACGCTTTCGCACAGTGCGGTGACGCGCAATCCGGGGATTTTACCTGCGCGAATGTTTGCAAGGTGTGCCTTGCCCATGTTTCCAAGCCCAACGATGCCAAGTCTGACGGTTTCCATGGCGCGAGACTAGCGGGGCGGGCGAAACGGTCAAGCGACTCAACAGTTGCGCTTCCCACCCCATCCTGCAATTTGTCGCATGCGACCCACCCGCCGTCTCCGCGAACAGCTCATCCTTGTCATGGGATGTGTGACGGCGCTGCTCAGCACTCCTCTCATGGCAGACGACCTCCGCATCGGCATCATCGGCCTCGACACCTCGCATTCAGAGCAGTTCACGCTGCGCCTGAATGATCCCGCGAACCCGAACCATATTCCTGGCGCGCGGGTCGTAGTGGCCTTCCCCGGAGGCAGCCCGGACATTGAAGAGAGCAAGACGCGCATCGAAGGATTCACCGCCACGGTGAGAGACAAGTTTGGCGTGCGGATCGTCGGCAGTGTGGCGGAGGCCTGCAAAGACGTGGATGCCGTGCTGCTGCTCAGCCTGGAGGGAAGGCCGCGTCTGGAGCAGATGAGGCAGATCATTGCCGCTGGCAAACCGGTCTTCATGGACAAGCCGGTGGCCGTTTCGCTCAAGGATGCTGTCGAAATTTACAAGCTTGCCGGAGTCGCCCAGGTGCCCTTGTTTAGCGCCTCCGCCGTGCGCTGGTATCCCGGCGTGCTCGAAGTCGCCAATGCGGAGCCGACGCCGGCGCGCAGTGTCATTTCGTACGGCCCGGCGCATGTGCTGCCGCATCATCCCGACCTGTTCTTTTACGGAATTCACCCGGCGGAGGCGCTCTTCACCGTCATGGGTTCCGGCTGCCTCTCCGTCGTCCGCACCACCACGCCTTCTGAATCCATCGTCACGGGACTTTGGTCTGGAGGGCGCACGGGCACGCTGCAGGCCATTCATGAAGGTGCGATGGGCTACAAGCTGATCCGGTTCGGCGACAAGCAGATCACCGAGCAGAAATCCGAGGGCGATTACACCCCGATGCTGCGCGAAATCGTGAAATTTTTCCAGACCAAGCAGCCGCCGGTCTCGCCGAAGCAGACGCTGGAAATTTACGCCTTCATGGCAGCCGCCGAGGAGAGCAAACACCGCGATGGCGCCCGAGTCACGCTGCACGAAGTGATGGTGAAAGCCGGTGCTCCGGATGCCTGGCTGCCTGATGATGGCAAAGCGAAGCCGGAGGCGCCGAAGTCGGTGCCGAAAGGGCTGCCGAAGCCGGGCGGGTCGTGAGGTTTTGCTGGCAATAAGGCGTTTTATTCTGGGGGCGGTTTGGTGGGGGTAAGCGTTTGCAAGGAGTGCTGGCATGGCTCTGCCATGCGCGCTTGAGAGAGCGGTTGGAGGGGTGTGATCCAGGGGTGGCGCTCGCTACGCGAGCTGACCCCTGGCTACCAGCTGTGATCCCCTGCGGGGATCGGAGGATGCGGCGTTCTGGCTGGCAATGAGCGGATAGAGGGTGCCAAATGTTTTGGTGATGTCCGTGCGTAACCTTGGATACTCACTCTGCGTTTTGCACCTGCTCGCGGATTTTCTCCAGTTCGGTCTTGGCGGTGACGACGTGGTGGGCGATCTCGGCGTTGTTGCATTTTGAGCCCATGGTGTTGAATTCGCGGAAAAATTCCTGCAGCAGGAAATCCAGGCTGCGTCCGGCGGGCGCGTCGCTGTCAAGGTAGGCGCGGAACTGCTTCACATGACTCGCGGCGCGGGTGAGCTCTTCGGAGATGTCGGTGCGGTCCGCGAAGAGCGCGATTTCTTTGACGAGGCGCTCGTCATCCAGCGGGAGCGGTAGTCCGGCGTCTTCGAGACGCTGGCGCAGGACCTTGCGCTGGTGTTCAGGCACAGTGGCGGCCTTGGCCCGAATGGATTCCAGGAGGGATTCGATCAGCGCCAGCCGCGCTTCGATGTCGCTGCGCAGGCTGGCACCTTCGGCGCTGCGCATGGTGTTCATCTGCTTCAGAGCGCCAGCCAGGGCCTCCTGGACGGAGGGCCACACATCCTCGGAGGCGATCTCGGTCAGTGCCTGGGTGATGACGCCGGGCAGCCGGGTGATGTCGGTGAGTGAAATCTCGGGCGGAATGTCCAGCTTCAACGCCAGGGCGTGCATGGCGTGATAATAATGCGCCGCCAGTTCCTGATCGATGCGCACCGCATCTGCACCCGCCGTACCAGATTCCCGGCGCACCGCCACGTTGACGCGTCCGCGTGAAACAGTCGCGGACACCTCGGTGCGGACCACGTTTTCCAGCTCGGAAAGTTCACGGGGAAGATTCACCGCCACCTCGAGTTGCTTGCGGTTCACGGAACTGCATTCCACGCTCCACGTCACACCAGCGCGCTGAGCTTCGCCCCGGCCAAATCCTGTCATGCTTTTCATAGCCATCTGATGGAACGAGATTTGACATTGGTAAAGCCTTGGAATGGGGCGACCGCAGATTCGCCACGATTCCAATTTGCATCTTCCCTGGTACTCCCTAGTCTCGACCTCCCATATGGCAAAAGCGGCTCTCGGCAAAGGACTCGGCGCACTCATTTCGGCATCTTCATCGGTGTCTGGAGTGTCGCGTCTGCCTGCGCTCGCCCAGCCAGCTCCGGGAGATGTGGTGAATCGTGTGACGCTGGACCAGATCGTCCCCAGCCCGCTGCAGCCGCGCAAGGAATTCCAGCCTGAGATGCTCACGGAGCTCATGGAGTCCATCCGCGAGCACGGCATCATTCAGCCGCTGATCGTGCGCCGGGTGAACGGCAAGTTGGAACTGATCGCTGGTGAGCGGCGCTTCCGTGCCTCACGCGAGCTTGGCCTCAAGGAAGTCCCCGTCATTGTCCGTGAAGCCAGCGACAAGGATGTGCTGGAGATGGCGCTGATTGAAAACCTTCAGCGCGAAGGGTTGAACCCCATTGAGGAGGCGCAGGCCTACTCGCGCCTCGCGAAAGATTTCCTGATGCGCCAGGAAGACATCGCACAACGCGTGGGCAAGAACCGCGCCACTGTGGCCAACACGATGCGTCTGCTGGAACTGCCAGAAAGCATTCGCGACATGCTGATTGCGACGAAGATTTCCACTGGTCATGCCAAGGTGCTGCTCATGCTCAAGCAGCACGACGCGCAGGAGCGTCTGGCGCAGCAGATCGTGGCGAAGAGCCTCACGGTGCGAGCCACGGAAAAGGCGATCGATGCCATCCTGCATCCGCCGCCGCCACCGAAGCCGAAACCCACGGAGACAGACCTGATCCGTGCCATTGAGGCCGTGGAGCAGAAGCTAATTCAGCACCTGACCACGAACGTCAGCATTCATCACGCCGAGAAGAAAGGCCGCATTGAGATCGACTACTACGGCGTGGAAGATTTGAACCGCATCCTCAGTGTGATCGGAGTCAAAGAAGAGGCGTTTGCGGAGGAATAACCGGCGCTGCGCGCCCATGACAAAATCCGAATGACGAATGACGAAACAAGCATGCGTTTGAAACCGACGGCATCCGTCATCCGAAATGCGGCCGTCGTCTTACTGGCCTTCTTTCTCACAGGCTGCCAGCCGGAGCCCAAGACTGACTCCGCCGATGTGCGTGAGTTCCTGACGCATTATTTTTCGACCTGGTCCGCCAAGGACATGGATGGCTACGGTGCCTGTTTTCACGAGCAGGCGCGCATCGTCTTCGTACATCAGGGGGTGCCGCAGAGCCAGGGGCTGACCGATTTTCTGCATGGTCAGAAACTCAGCCATGCCACCACGACGGTGCCGATGACCGAGGTGCCCACGGACATGAAAATCCTTCGCGACGAGCGCACCGCCCAGGCCAGTGTGCGCTGGAAGCTGACCAAAGGCGGAGACGTCACGCTCGGCACCGATTGTTTCACGCTCATCCAAACATCCACTGGATGGAAGATCATGAGCCTCGTCTTTTATAATGACTGACCGCTAAAACGCATGTCCCGCACACCTTCCAAATCTCCCGCAGCTCCGACAGAGAATGCCGCAGCCACACGCAGCACGCGCATCTTTCTGGGGCTTTCCTGCTTCCTCGCCGGAGCAGCCATGATGGTCATCGAAATCTGCGCCTACCGGCTGCTGGCACCGTTCTTTGGCAACAGTGTTTATACCTGGACTGCGCTGATCGGAGTCATCTTGATCGCGTTCAGTGCAGGTGGTTATTTGGGTGGGCATCTGGCAGATCGCAAGATGGCGCTCGATCTCCTCGGCTGGTTGCTGGCTGGTTCAGCAGTGCTGACCTTTTTCATCCCGGCGCTGCACACGGTCTTTGCCGTTAGTTTGAGCGCGCACGGTCTCATTGCCGGGCCGGTGATGATCTCGCTGCTGCTGTTTGCGATTCCTGGCATCCTGCTCGGGGCGGTCTCGCCGGCGGCGGTACGCTTTTACAGTCTCACGCTCAAGGATACGCATGTGGGTGCTGCGGCGGGCACGATTAGCATGCTGGGCTCGCTGGGCAGTTTCGTGGGCACGTTTCTCTCCGGTTTTTTTCTGCTCTCCACCTTTGGGGTGCGCAGCATCTTTTTCGGTACGGCGGCTCTGCTGCTGGTGCTGGCGGTGGCGGCGTTTTTGCTGGCCAAAAACACACTGAAGCAGCAGGCACCGGTGATTTTGAGCGGGCTCTTTGCCTTTGGCATGAGCTGGATGACGGAGCCGAAGCCGAAGCCGGGTGTCATTTTTGAGCACGAGTCGTTTTATCATCACATCGAAGTCAGCGAGCAGAAAGATGGCGATGTGACTCGCCGAGTGCTGCAACTCGATTCGACGATGGAAGGCGGGATGGACGCGAAGACGGGTGATCTGATTCTGCCGTATCAGCAGTACTGGAAGCTGGCGCTGCTGCGCGAGCCTGCAAAGGTCTCCAGCGCCTTGTTTATCGGGGCCGGAGCCTTTGGCATGCCGGAGAATGTGTCGCGTGATTTTCCTGAGGCCACGGTCGATGTCGTGGAGATTGATCCGCAGGTGATTGAAGTGGGGCGGAAGTTTTTCAAACTCGATGAGCACCCGCGTGTGCAGGCGCATGCGGGTGATGCACGGCGCTACCTGCTGCAAAATGGCGGCAAGAAGTGGGATCTTATTTTTGGGGACGCCTACAATGGCATCCGGCAGATCCCCCCGCACCTCGCGACGCAGGAGTTTTATCAGCAGATCGCAGATCACCTGGAACCGAAGGGGGTCTTCATCATGAATTTGATCGCTTCGGTGACTGGCCCCAAGGCCGAGCTGACGGCTGGCATGCTGGCCACGGTGCGGAAGGCCTTTCCTTATGTGGAGGTCTTTGCGGTCGGTTATCGTCGTGATGAAACGCAGAATGTCATCCTCATGGCTTCACGCGAAGATTTGAAGCCGCTGATCGTGGACCGCTATGCCAAGCAGGGGTCCTGGCAGGAACTGCTGATTCGTACTCATGTGCCTGCTGGCACGGTGCCGCGCTCGAGTTACGTTTTTACGGATGATCACAATCCGGTGGATGCGATCATTGCGAGGGGATTGTTAGAATAGGAGCGGAGACCCGGCGGCTTAGCGGGGTTCCAAAGGCTTGGCGGCGGGGGCGAGGGCGGGGGCGACGAAGGCGTCGAAGACGAGGACGCCTTTGAGGGAGTCCACGGCGCGTTCGAGCTGTTTGTCGCCAAGATTGGCGAGTTCGAGGGCTGCTGCTTCGCCGGTGCCGTGGGAGGCGCGCCATTTGGCGATGCGGAGATCTTCTTCGGAGGTGAGGGCGGAGATGATGTTGGGTTCGACACCAGCCTCGTGGATCGTGCGATGGCTGGGCGTGTAGTACTTCGCGGTGGTCAGGCGCATGGCGGCTCCGTTTTTCATGGGCAGGATGGTCTGCACGCTGCCTTTGCCGAAGCTCGTGGTGCCTACGATGATGGCGCGCTTCAAATCCTGGAGCGCGCCTGCGGTCAGTTCGGAGGCGCTGGCGCTGCCCTGATTGATGAGAACTGCGATGGGGTACTTGCGCGGTTCCTTGCCGTTGCGTGAAGGGGTGCGGAAGGGGGGCGGATTTTGTGAGGCCACGCGGCCTTCCGTGGTCACGACGACGGTTCCTTCCGGCAGGAACTCGCCGCACACCGCCACGGCGCTGTCCACGAGGCCGCCGGGGTTGTTGCGGAGATCGAGCACGAAGGCCTTCATGCCCTGCTTTTCGAGTTCATCGAGCGACTTGCTGAGTTCACGTGCCGTGGGCTGGTTGTACTGCGAAATGCGCGCGTAGCCGATCTTATAATCGCCCGCCATCTTGGGCGAGAGCAGCATGGGATCATGCACGGAGGTTTCGGCCAACGTTTCGTGCTTCACTTTGAACTCCAGGAACTGCTTGGTGCCGGGGCGGCGCACGGTGAGGCGCACTTCATCGCCCGCCTTGCCTTTGAGCAACTGCATCGCCTCTGCGATGCCCACGGAATCGGTCAGCACCTCGTTGATGCGCACCAGTTGATCGCCCGAAAGCACGCCCGCCGCAGAGGCCGGGCCGTCTTCGCGGACGGTGATGATGGTCAGGATGTTCTGGCGCAGGGCGATGGTGATGCCGATGCCTTCGGAGGTGTCGCTCTGCTCGCGCTGCATGTCTTCGAAGAGCGATTTGCCCATGTATTCACAGTGGGGGTCGAGCTTGTGCAGCATGCCTTCCAGCGCGCCCTCCACCAGCTCTGCATAGGTGATCTTTGACTCATCGACGTAGTTTTGGCGCACCATCTCCATGGCGCGCGTCAGCATCTCCATCTGGATGTAGGCGTCTTCCGGTGGCGGCTTCACGGGTGGTGAAGCCGGAGTCTTGGGTTCAGTCTTCGGCTCTGCCTTGGGGGTGGGTTTTGCCTCGGCCGGTTTGATTGCAGGTTTCGAAGGCGGAACTGCCGCCGGTGCAGCCGGGGTCGGGGCAGGGGGAGTGGGGGCCGCGTGAAGACTCACGCTGACGGCCAGAAGGGAGAGGAGTGCGGGGGCGCAACGCATGGTGGCATCCTGCATGATTTCGAGCTTTTGCGACAGGAGAAAATCTGCCAGCATGGCCCTGCATGCAAACCATCGCCCAACCGCAGAGACTCCAGCCTCCGTATTCCCGCTGGTTTTGTTATTTGCTGCTCGCAGCCATACTGACCATGTTGAATCCTTACTTCAAGTCTCCCGACACGCGCTTCTATTCGCCGAGCATCGGGACTTATATGGAAACGCGGTCAGGCATGACTCCAACGACGATGAAGATTCATCTCGATGGACGGACGTTTGGCGAGTTGGAGGCTAGAAATTGGACAGAATTGGGACTGGTAGTCGTGAGCATAGAAGCCCTCATTTTCATCATCAGGCGTTTCCGAAAATGATGTGAATTACTCCAGCACGATCCCTGCCCAGTAGGCGAATTCCATGTTCCAGCCGTTGGCGTGGGCTTCGAGGCGGAGGGTGACTTCCTGGCCGGCGAATTTTGAGAGATCGAGCTCGAGGGTCTTCCAGCGGGGTTTTTCGTGGTCCACGGTGATCTCTTTGACGACCGCGCCGTTGACGACGGCTTTGGCGGTCCAGTCGCCGCGATCATCGGCGGCGATGGTGGCGGTGAGTTTGGTCTTGCCGGGCTCGACCTTGAGTTTGCGCTCGAAGCTGGCGGGCGTTTTTTTGTCGGGGAAGGGGTGGATGAGGAGCACGTTTTTCTGACCGTAGTACTCGCCGAGTTTCATGGGCGTGCGCTCGAATTCTGGGGCGCTGACTTTCCACTCGGGATTCCACAGGCTGACGCTTTCCCAGTCGATAGCGCGGGTGCTGTTGCCTTTGGGTTTGGAGGGGACGGTGTCTTCGACGCCTTTGATGAGGAGGTCCTTTTTCTCCTTCGTGAGTGGGCCTTCTTCGGGCGGGGCGAGGACGTACCAGACGAGGTCGCGGAACGCCGTGTCGGGCAGATTGCCGAAGCCCATGGGCATGAGGCTCTGCTTGGTGTTGGTGATGGTGGCGACTTGATCGCGCGGGACGATCTGCGCGGCGCCGCCGGCACCGAGGAGTTTGATGTGGCTGGGGGTGTCCTCCACGACACGCCCGGCGAGGGTGCGGCCGTCTTTGGTGCTGACGGTGAAATTTTCGTAGCCGTTGCCGATGATCTGGTTGGGATCGATCACGTTGGCGAGGATGGCGTCGAGATTGCTGCGGCCGCTGCCGATGAGATCGGGGCCGACCTTTTGGCCGCCGCCGTGGAACTCGTGGCAGACCATGCAGGTGGCGGTGAAGATGAGCTTGCCGTTGGCAAGATCGGGCTCGCCGGTGAGGCAGGCTTGTTTCTTTTTTGCGATGAGGACTTTCACATCGTCCGAGGAATCCTGCCAGGCACCGAGGACCTTGAAGGAATGATTGCGGGTGGCGGTGTCCTGGCTGGTGGCGAGGGCACGACGCACGGGGGCCGGGAAGCCGGTGGCGCTGACTTTGCCTTCGCCGATGGCATCGAGCAGGGCATGCATCCATGGGGTGCGGCTGCAGAGTGCCTCAACGGCGGCATTGTAGAGGAGGCCACGGGCTTGAGGATCGGAGTTCGAGCCGGAGGCCTGTGCCATGCCCAGCAGCGGGGCGATGAAGTCGTCGCTGCCAAAGTCTGCGGCGGCGCGGATGGCGGCGACACCGAGCGCCGGGGAGTTTTGCGGGGTGAGCATGAGCAGCAGCGCTTTTTTGACGGTGTCCGACTTCACTTTGCAGATCGACTGTAGCAGGGCGACGCGCTCTTTTTCGGGTTTGGTGGTGTCGCGCAAAGCGGTGATGGTTTCCTGCAAGGCTGCTTCATCGCCCCAGAGGACGGCGAGGGTCTGGCCGTGTTTGCGGATGTCTGCATTTGAGTGTGCGCGCCATTTGGCGAGGCTGGCGGAGGCGTCTTTCGTGGGTTTGATGACGCCGCTTTCCTGGCCTTTGACGAGGCCTTCGAGGGCGTGGGCGAGGAGGAGGTCGTGGGCGGAGACTTTATCGCAGAACTCGACGGCGAGGTTGATGTTCTCGGCCTTGCGGGTGTCGCAGAGGCGGCGCATGGCTTTTTGAACAAGAGTGTGGCTCAGGGGCTGGCACTCTGCGGCGACGCTCAACTGTCCGCCCGCAATTGTCTCCACGGGATCAAAATCGAGTCCGCGTTCGATGCACATCCAGATCTCAAACTGTAGCAGCGGATCGTAGTCTTTGGCGCTGGCCTTCATGAGATCGTTCATCATGTAAAAGGTGCGGACGAGTGGGCGGAAACATTTGCCTTCATGCGGCAACGGGCGGTTTGCGGTCAGTGCTTTGGAAGAGGCCATGCGCATGCCGACTGCGGTGGCGTGGCGGACGGTGATGTCTTTGTCGGACTCAAGTTTTTCGATGCGCTCGAGCTCGGGCCACATGAGGGTGGCTGCTTGTGACTCTGCTTCGGAGGTTTTGAACATGTCGTCGTCGGCCACGTCGGCGAGGTGCTGGTCGGTAACGCGGAAGCGCTCGCCACTGATGCGAGCTGTCCATCCGCGGACTGCTGCGTCAGCATGGAGAGCACTTTGATCGAGGAGTTTGCCGTCAAGCAGGTTTGCCTGGTGCAGTGTCCAGAGTGAGTCAAGGTACTGAGCCGGTGTTGTGGCGGATTGCGTGAGCTTTTCGAGAAGTGGCTGTGCGTTTTCGTCCTTGTGTTCTGCCAGCATCCGTCTCGCCATGCGACGCATCCAGTTGTTGGGATGTTCCAGGGTTTTGACGAGATCTGGGGTGGCGAGTTTTTTGAGGTTGAGGTCGGTGTGGTCGCGGGTGGTGTTGGATTTCGCGTCAGTGGTGACGACGCGCCAGATGCGGCCGCGTTCGCGGTCGACGCCTTCGGGGTTGGCTTTGGCGTTTTGGTAGCAGGGGTACTTGTCGCACCAGTCCATGATCCAGAGGAAGCCGTCGGGGCCGGTCTGGGTGCTGACGGGGCGGAACCAGCCGTTGTTGGCGCGGAGGAAGTCGCGACGGGGTTCGCATTTGAAGGTGGCGCCGAAGGGGGTGAGGACTTCTTCGTGGATGGCGTTGTCGTGGATGTTGCCGATGAAGGCGTGGCCGTTTGTGTCGGTCGGGTAGCGGCCGCCCTGGTAGATCTGGATGCCGGCGTAGGCGGCGCGAAAGTGTTTGTGTTTGACGATGCTGGGGAGGAGCTCGTAGGCGTAGGGGTTCTCGGGTGCGCCGCCTTGACGGACGTAGATGCCGCCGGGGGCCATGTGGAAGAAGTGATCGATGACGCAGGCGCTGACGAAGAAGTTGCCGGCGGCGTCGTAGTCGCAGCCCCAGGGATTGCTGGTGCCGTCGGCGAAGACTTCGAATTCCCAGGAGCCTTCTTTTTCGCGAGTGGTGGGGCGGGCGCGGCCGATGCCGGCATCGAATTTGAAGCCTTCTTTTTCGGGCTGGCCGGGGCGGCGGACTTTGCTGTTGGTGAAGACGCCGTGGGTCATGTAGAGCCAGCCGTCGGGGCCCCAGGTGAAGCTGTTGACGAGCTCATGGGTGTCCTCGCGACCGAAGCCGGTGAGGATGACGCGCCAGGCGTCGGGTTTGTCGTCGCCATCGTCATCGCGGAAGTGGATGAGGTGGGGCTGCTGGCCGACGTAGATGCCGTTGTCTCCGCAGATGATGGCGCTGGCAAGGTTCAGGCCCTCAACGAAGACCGTGCGCTTGTCGGCCTCGCCATCGTTGTTGGTGTCTTCGAGGATGATGACACGGTCGCGGGGGATTTTTTCGCCCAGCTTGGGCATGGGGTGGTATTTGTCGTCTTTGGCTGCGCCGCCGAAGGGGCGCTGGTTTTCAGGCAGAGGGGTGCCTTCGGGGTATTCGTAGGCTTCGACGATCCAGAGGCGGCCGCGATGATCCCAGGTCATGGCGACGGGGTTTTGCACCATGGGTTCATGGGCGAAGCAGCGGACCTCGTAGCCTTCGGGCACGGACATTTTGGCGCGGGCTTCCTCGGGCGTGGGGCAGACGGAGGTGGCGGCGGCGCGTTCGCCTTCGAGCTCTTTGCCGGCGGCAAGGAGGTTGAGGGTGAGAAGGCAGAGAGAAAGGGAAAGCAGCAGGCGCATGGTGGGGAATGGTTCTACCAGCAAGAACGTCCCGGCGGCAAGAACGATGTCGGACGTGGTTTGGGTGGAATCGGACGGAGGGGCGGAGGACTCGATTTGATCGAGGACGATTTGACCTGATTAAATCCATCCTGTTAATCCACGCGAATCTTGTTAATCCTCTCCGAATGGCCACCGCAAACACACCCACTCCCAAAACTCCTGAACAACTCCGCTCCTGGCGCTGGTATGGCCGTGATGAACTGCGCTCCTTTGGGCATCGCTCGCGGGCGAAGCAGGCGGGGTGGGGTAGCGAGGATATTGTGGGGAAGCCGGTGATCGGGATTCTGAACACGTGGAGTGATCTGAACTCCTGCCACATGCACCTGCGGCTGACGGCGGATGCGGTGAAGCGCGGTATTTTACAGGCGGGCGGGCATCCGATGGAGGTTCCGGTGATGTCGGCGGGGGAGATGTTGACGAAGCCGACGGCGATGTTTCACCGCAACTTCCTGGCGATGGAGACGGAGGAAATGCTGCGGGCGAATCCGATCGATGGAGCGGTGCTGCTGGGTGGCTGTGACAAATCCACGCCAGGGCTGCTTATGGGAGCCTTCAGCATGGACATCCCGGTGATCTACATGCCGTGCGGCCCGATGATCAAGGGCAACTGGCGTGGCGACACGCTGGGCAGTGGCAGCGATGTGTGGAAGTACTGGGATGAAAAGCGTGCGGGCAATTTGAGCTGGGAGCAGTGGTGCGAGATTGAGGACGGCATCGCGCGCAGTCCGGGGCATTGCATGACGATGGGCACGGCGAGTACGCTGACTGCACTGGCGGAGACGCTGGGCCTTTGCATTCCGGGTGCGTCGTCGATTCCGGCGGTGGACAGCGCGCATACGCGGATCGCGGCTGCTGCAGGCAGACAGATTGTGGAGAACGTGTGGCTGGACCGCAAGCCGTCTGGAATTGTGAGCGAGCGTTCGTTTGAAAACGCCATTGCGGTGGACATGGCGCTGGGTGGCAGCACGAATGCCATCGTGCACCTCGTCGCCATGGCGGGAAGGCTGGGGATCAAGCTGCCGCTGGAAAAATTTGACGAGATCAGCCGTAAAATTCCGCTGCTGGCGAACATGCGACCTGCGGGCAAGTACCTGATGGAGGAGTTCTTTTTGGCGGGAGGGTTGCGTGCCTTGCTGAATGGCATGCGCGAGCTGCTGCACACGGATGTGCCCACCATCACGGGCAAGACGCTGGGTGAAGACATCGAGGACGCGATCATTCACAATGAAGATGTCATTCGCACGCCAGCGAATGCGCTGCAGCCGGATGGCGGCACGGCGATTCTGCGGGGCAATCTTTGCCCTGATGGAGCGGTGATCAAACATGCGGCGGCCACGAAGGAACTGTGCACTCATACCGGGCCTGCGCTGGTGTTTGACAGCTATGCCGAGCTCAAAAAGAACATCGATGACATGGAGCTGGATGTGACGAAGGACACGGTCTTGATTTTGCGCAATGCGGGGCCGGTGGGTGCGCCGGGGATGCCGGAGTGGGGGCAACTGCCGATTCCGAAGAAGCTGATCATGCAGGGCATCCGTGACATGGTGCGGCTGAGCGACTGCCGCATGAGCGGTACGAGCTATGGGGCGTGTGTGCTGCACATCGCGCCGGAGAGCGCGATTGGTGGACCGCTGGCGCTGGTGAAGACGGGAGACCTGATTGAGCTGGATGTGCCGAACCGGAAGCTGCATCTCCACGTCAGTGACGCGGAGCTGGAGCAGCGCCGTGCTGCCTGGAAGCCTGCGCCTCCACGGTATCATCGCGGTTATGCGAAGCTCTATGTCGAACATGTCACGCAGGCGGATCAGGGGGCGGACTTTGATTTTCTTCAATACGGTCCCGCCGTGCCTGAGCCGGACATCTTCTAAAAAGCGCCTTACCATGAGGCGCAAAAAAACCTCCCGGCACAAGCCGGGAGGTTAACCTTGAAGGGTTGAACCGTTCAGAGAACGATTAGAAGCGGACGCTGAGGGTCACGCCGAAATAGATCAGGCTTTGGAAAGCGGTCGTTGGGCCGCCTGTGCCGCTAAAGCTGCCAGCATTGCGTGCGAAAGTGCGCAGGCCAGCCATGGGCAGGTTAGCTGCAACGTAGGGGGTCAGAGTGGCACGGCTGTTGAGCTTGATAGGGAAATCAATACCAACGTTAAGGGCGGTGAAACCGGTGATGCCGAACTGTTGACGGTTGGCAGAGCTACCACCAATAGTACCGCCACCGAGCAGGTTGCGGGTAGCTTGGGTGAAGCCAGCGTTGTAGTTCAGACCATAACCCACATTCGCATGCGGGACGATGCTGATGGAATCGGTCACAGCGATGGTGGAACGGGCGGTCACGTCGAAGTACCAGCCACCGTTGAACAAGTCATAGTTCGCGCTCGAAGCGAGATTAATCGGGCCGAGATTGGTCTGGGCACCGAGCGTGAGCTGCTGGATGTCGTTCATGCCGTAGCCGCTAACACCAGTCTGATTCAAACCCAAGCCATTGGCAACGGAACCCATGTTGTGGATAAAGCTGTAGCCGAAGCTCACGCTGGCAGGACCGAAGTCATGCGAAATGGCACCGCCAAGGTTTAGGCGCGAGAAGGAGTTGAGGGGTTTGATTCCATTGGCCTTAGAAACAGCGCTGTTAGGGGAGAAGCTGTCCTGATCGCCAGCGAGGGAGCCGTAGTTCACGTCCCAGAGGAGGGAGGTGCTGCCAGCGCCGTCTTCAGCGGCACCACCCACAAGGAGAAGTGCGCCATTGAGGCCGGCACGGACCCAATGCTGGCCGTAGTTGATGCCACGCCAGACGTAGTTGGAGTCATAACCGATGGAGGCGGTGATGCCGAGATCATCGTTCACCGGAGCGGGAGCGATGGGGTTTTTAGGAGCAGGAGCGGTTGTTCCGGCCACAACTGGAGTGGCAGCCAGTGCCAAGAACCCCAGCGTTTTCAGCAATGCGTTCAATTTCATAGTCTGATCAGGTTGGTATTGAGTTGGGAGTGTAGAGGCAGGCACTCGACGAAATGACTCAAAACAATTGTTTTGAACCAATGTGCGTGAACCGTGCAGATGAAAATATCAGGTGGTGGGAGCATAAGAAAGCTTTTTTTGTCTGAATGAGGGTGTTGTCCGTGCCAAACTGGTAAGGTTTCGTGTCACATCTTAGGTGTTGCGCTTGATGTTGGGATTTGCTTCCGGTTTCCAAGAGCTGACTTCGACTTCCTCCAACAGGGGCCTGCCGTGCCTGAGCCAGACATCTTCCAACTTGCGTCGTCCCCTGCAAAGGCTACAAATATTGTCCCGACCGCCTAACGGCAGCGATGCTGAAGACGGAACCGCAAGAGTCAGAGATGACAAACAGCGGGCTGTGGCTCAGCCTGGTAGAGCGCTTCGTTCGGGACGAAGAGGTCGTGGGTTCGAATCCCGCCAGCCCGACCACTACTCCTGCGCGTACTAGTTATACAGAGGCAAACCATGGCGAACCCAACCCCACCCAAAAAAATCCTGCTCGCAGAAGACGTGCGTGCGCTGTCCATGCGGTTGTCGCATGCGCTTGAATCGCATGGGTACATCGTCTGCGTGGCGGAGGACGGAGAGGAGTGCCTGGAGCAGATGGAAATTTTCAAGCCGGACCTGCTGGTGTTGGACTTGATCATGCCGAAAATGAACGGGCTGGAAGTCCTGCGGCATCTGCGGGCGCAGCAATCCACGCAGCACATGCCGGTGATCGTCTGCACGGCGAAAGATTACTCGACGGAACTCAAACACATCCAGCAGACCGGGCTGGTGGATGTGCTGATCAAGCCGTTCGATCCCGAGCTTCTGCTGGAGAAACTGCGCCAGTATTTTCATGATGCCGCCACGACGAAGGGGGTTACGCACCGCTCCCACCTGCCCGTCGCTGCGGAGCAGTATGCACCGGTGCTGGATATCAAACGCCCGCATGTGAAACTGTGGGGAACCCGTGGATCGATCCCGGTCAGCGGCGCGCGTTATGCCCAGCATGGCGGCAACACCACCTGTTTTGAATACAATACCGGGAAGGAGCGCATCCTGTTTGATGCGGGTTCCGGCTTGCGGGATGCGGGGCAGTCATTTCTGGCAGGCGGCCCCTGCCACATTCACCTGTTTATCACACACACGCACTGGGATCACATTCAAGGGTTCCCGTTTTTCACGCCGATCTATGTGCCCGGGTTTGAAATCACGGTCTATGGCGAACGAGGCTTTGGCAAAAACATCGAGTCGCTGCTCTGCGGCCAGATGGACCGCGATTATTTCCCGATTCAGCGTGAGGATTTGCGCGCCAAGATCAACTTCGTGTTTCTCGATGATGCGCCGGTGAAAATCGGTGAGGTGACGGTGACGCGCGAATTCACGCAGCACCCTGGGGCAACCGTGGGGTTCAAAGTGACGCATGATGGCTGGAGCGTGGCCTTTGTGCCGGACAATGAATTTCTCCAAGGCTACACGGGTTCCCCAGTCCTGCTGACGCGCGATTCAAATATTGTGGTGCCGTATGAGCCGATGCTGGCCTTCCTCGATGGAGTGGACCTGCTGGTGCATGAAGCGCAGTACCTGCCGACGGATTATCCGAAACGCATCGGTTGGGGTCATTCCAACCTCGCCACGGCCTGTGCCCTGACCAAGCTGGTGGCTGCCAAAAAATGGATCGTGGTGCATCATGACCCGGATCACGATGACGCGGCGCTGCAGGCCAAGCTGAATCTCACGCGCCAGATTTTACGCGAGGTCGGTCATCCGATTCATCTGGTGCACGGCTATGATGGCATGGCGGAATACCGTTGATTCAAAGGCGAGGTCCGAACGAGGCAGTCAGGGCTTCGCCCAACAGGGCGCATTCCTTTTTCAACTGATCCAGCATGATCTGCGCGCCCTTCAAGTCTCCGGCGTGGGCGTACTCGGAGAGTTCGGTGCAAAGTTTCAAAGCCTGCCTGGCAGCGTAAACGCCCAGCATGCCTTTGAGCGAGTGGGCGGCCTCATAGAGGGGCGTGGCTTTGCCGGCGGCGAGCGCCTTTTCGGCTTTGCGCAGGTATTTTTGCGAATCCTCGGCGAAGATCGCCACGAGTTTGCGCATGAGCTTTTCATCGCCGGTGGACTCGCGGAATTCGGCAAGGTCAAAGGGCGGGGCCTCGGCAGGAGGGCGTGGGGCTGACGGGGCTGATTCTGGAGATGCCGGGGTCGGTTCCGGCAAGGCGGGGCGGCGTGCAAACTGCTCCACCACCTGGAACAATTCAGCCGAGCGCAGCGGTTTGGAGATGTAATCATCCATGCCAGCGGCAAGGCAGCGTTCGCGGTCGCCTTTCATGGCATTGGCCGTCATGGCGATGATGGGGACATGCCTGGCGGTGGTCTGCTCCATCTGACGGATCCTGGCGGTGGCTTCATAGCCATTGATGCCGGGCATGTGTACGTCCATCAAAATGGCGTCGAAGGATTCCCTGCCAAAGCATTCAATGGCCTCTCGACCGTTGGAGGCCAGCTTGACGATGTGGCCGCGTTTTTCCAGCATGCGGGCGCCGACGAGCTGATTGACGTGGCCGTCTTCGACGATCAGCACCTTCATGGAGGAATGGGCGGTGACCACCGGCTTGATGCGTGGTGATTTGGGCTTGATCGAAATGCCGCTGGTGCGGCCAAAGGCGGCGGTGAAGTGGAAGGTGCTGCCCTTGCCGGCCTGACTTTCCACCCAGATGCGGCCCTGCATGAGCGCGACCAGATCATGACAGATGGCAAGCCCCAGGCCGGTGCCGCCATAGCGCCGGGAGGTGGAAGTTTCCGCCTGGGTGAAGGCCTCAAAGATGCTGTCCTGCATGTCAGTGGCGATGCCAATACCGGTGTCATTGATCTTGAAATGCAGCGTGACCAGATCCGCTGTCGTGGACTCCACCGTGATCTCAATGGTGACGCCCCCCTGGTGGGTGAACTTGATGGCGTTACCAATCAGATTGACCAAGATTTGCCGCAGCCTGCCATCATCACCGATCAGACGCGTCGGCACCTCAGGACTGATGTTATGCAGCAGTACCAGCCGCTTTTGAAACGCCCGGATGCCCATGGCCTGAGCGATCTCGGTGACGACCTCATTCAGATCAAACTCATGGGAGTCCAGTTCCATCCTGCCGGCCTCGATTTTGGAAAAATCGAGGATGTCATTGAGCAGTTCCAGCAGCGAGTCGGCGGAAAGCTTGAGCATTTCCAGGTATTCGCGCTGGGTTTCATTGAGCTCGGTGCCGAGCAGCAGTTCGCTCATGCCAATGACGCCGTTCATCGGTGTGCGGATTTCATGGCTCATGTTGGCCAGAAAGACGCTCTTGGCGCTGTTGGCGGACTCGGCATCCTGCCGGGCCTTTTGCAGTTCCTCCTCGACATGCTTGCGCTCGGTCACATCCGTGTGAGAGCCGGCCATGCGGTAGGGAGCCGCATGTTCATCACGCAGAGCGCGGCCGCGGGCGAGAATCCAGCGCCAACTGCCGTCCTTGTGGCGGAAGCGAAATTCCACGGCATAGCGCGGAATGCGGCCGGCCAGGTAGTCATTCAGCGCGGTCATCACGCGGTCGTGATCCTCGGGGTGGAGCAGGTTCTCAAAGGTGGAAAAAGCGTTTTCGATCTCATCGTCGGCGTAGCCGATCATGCTCTTCCACGGCGGGGAGAAGAATACCTTGCCGGTGCGGATGTCCCAGTCCCAGATGCCGTCGTTGGTGCCACGCACCGCCAGCGCAAAACGTTCTTCGCTGGCCGCCAGTTCGCGCACGGCCTCCGCCGGTGCATTGGGCAGGCGCAGTCGGCAGGCATGCAGCATGCCCTCCAGTTCTCGAATACGCTGCTTCAACTCCGGCACGGAGTCGCCAGCGGCATGCTCTTGAGTCTCTGACATGGGGGTTGGGAAGGTCCGGCACGCTGTTGGTGGCGGACGGGGGTAGATGCATAGACACAAATCGGCGCAAAAAAACTCAAAAGGTGAGTTCGGAAGCTCAAAGTGTGACTTGCCCGGGGCATGCGAAATGCTCCGAAATGCATCTGCTTGAGTGTTTGGGCAGACAGATGTCGTTCATGTTCCCGCATGAACCGCCGCCAACTTCTCGCCTCCCTGCCCGCTGTTTTCGCAGCTTCCAGCTTCGCTGCCGACTCCAAGCTTCGTGTTGCCGTCATCGGCCATACCGGGCGCGGCAACTATGGCCACGGTCTTGACACGCTGTGGCTCAAAATCCCCGCCGTCGAAATCGTGGCGGTGGCGGATGCTGACGAAAAGGGGCTGAAGGCTGAACTGAAGAAGCTAAAGGTGGAAAAGGGGTATGCTGACTACCACGCCATGCTCGCGGAGGTGAAGCCGGACATTGTCGCCATCGGCCCACGTCACATCGACCAGCATCGGGACATGTTGCTCGCGGCGATTCAGGCCGGGGTGCGCGGCATCTACGTGGAAAAATCTTTCTGCCGCAGTCCGGCCGAAGCGGATGAAATTATTGCCGCCGCAGACAAGGCGGGAACGAAGATCGCCATCGCGCACCGCAACCGCTATCATCCGGTGCTGCCGGTGGTCGCGAAGCTGATCAAGGAGGACGTGATTGGCCGGGTGCTGGAAATGCGCGGACGGGGCAAGGAAGATCCACGCGGGGGATCATTGGATCTGTGGGTGCTCGGGACGCATCTTTTCAACCTCGCCACGTACTTCGGCGGAGCACCGAAGGCGTGCAGCGCCACCGTGCTGCAGGATGGCAAACCCATCACCAAGGCGGATGTGAAAGAGGGGGATGAAGGCATTGGCGCACTCGCAGGCAACGAAGTGCATGCAAGGTTTGAGCTGGCAAACGGCGTGCCCTTGTTCTTCGACTCGATACAAAATGCTGGTGTCAAGGAAGCGGGCTTTGGACTGCAAATCATCGGTACGAAGGGCATCATCGACTTCCGTATCGACAAGGAGCCTGTGGCGCATCTGTGTGCGGGCAGTCCATTCAATCCGGCCCTCAAGGAGCCGCGCCAGTGGCTGCCCATCACCACGGGTGGGGTGAACAAGCCCGAGCCCATCCCCAATCTGGGTGCCCAGGTCGCGAGCCATGAAACAGCGGGGCTTGATCTGATCGCAGCGATCCAGGAAAATCGCCCACCGCTGATCGATGCGGTGCAGGGGCGTGAGACCATCGAGATGGTCTGTGCCATCTTTGAATCGCATCGGCTCAATGGGCAGCGCGTGACCTTCCCGCTGAAGACGCGGGTCAATCCGCTCACGCTGCTATGAAGGCAGAACTGATTCAGCCGGGCGCACTGCTTCGAGCGTGAGCTGCCACTGCTCGACACCACGGAACCAGCCGCGCTGAATGCGCATGGCCACATCCCAGGGGGCAGGGGGGAGTTTGCCAATAGGCGCGTTGAACCAGCGTGCCTCCATGGAGGCTCCTTCTTGAGTGAGGATGATGCGCAGATGTTTTTCTTTCATCGTGCGGCCCGGCAGCTTGGGCTTCACGTTGCGGCAGAGAAACAGCGGCTCCGGGTTTTTCTGGCCGAATGGCTCCAGCAGCTTGTAGCTTTCGAAGAAGCTCAGTGAGAGATCGCGCAGCTTGACCTCGGCATCTAGCTCCAGCACGGCGGTCATGGCCTCCTTGCTAAGCGCTTCGCGGGCCGCCACCTGAAACGCGGTGCGGAAGGAGTCGATCTTGTCTTCATGGACGGAAATGCCCGCCGCCATGGCATGGCCGCCGCCGCCGAGCAAGTGATCGCGGCAGATGTCGATGGCTTCGACGAGCGAAAAACCGGGGATGCTGCGGCCGCTGCCTTTGCCGATGCCATTTTCATCGATCGACACGAGAATCGTCGGGCGATGGCAGAGGCGAGAGATGCGCGATGCCACAATGCCGATCACGCCCGGATGCCAGTTGCGCGAGGCCAGGACGATGGCGGAGACCTTGTCGATCTCGCCAATGTTGGAGAGCATGGTCTCGGCCTCGATATGGACCTGCTGCTCGACGTTTTGGCGATCCTTGTTGTGGGCTTCGAGCAATTCGGCCAATGCCGCGCCTTCGTCCGCATCGGTTGCAAGCAACAACTGCAGTGCCGTGGCCGCCGTGTCGAGTCGGCCCGCTGCATTCAGACGGGGGCCGAGGCGGAAGCCGACGTGATGGGTCTGTACCAAGCCCTCGACACCGGCGATTGTCTTCAATGCCTTCAAGCCGTGACGTGTGGTTTGGGCGAGAGCTTCGAGGCCACGCCGCACCAGGAGGCGGTTTTCATCAATGAGGGGCACCAGGTCTGCCACGGTGCCGAGTGCCACGAGATCGAGCGTTTCCTTGAGGTCGTAGCTTTCGATCATGCGTGCTTTGAGCAGCGCGTGGGAGACTTTGAACACCAGGCCTGCGGTGCAGAAGTAATGGTAGTCTTTGCCAAGTTTCGGGTTCACCAGCGCCAGGCAGTCGGGACGACCCTGCGGCGAGAGCTCGTGGTGGTCGATGATGACGCAGTCCACGCCATCGGCGCGCAGTTTGGCGACCTCCTTTAATGAGGTGGTGCCGCAGTCGAGTGCGATGAACAGATCCGGTTTGCCAAACTGCTCGTAGCACTTGGCGATGCCATCGAGGCTCAGGCCGTAGCCTTCCTCCATGCGCGTGGGCAGGAACAGGTGGGTGGCGAGACCGTAGGCCTTCAAGATCAGGTGCATCAGCGCCATCGACGTGACGCCGTCCACATCGTAGTCGCCATAGAGCACGACGCTTTGTTTGGCATCGACCGCGTGCAGGATGCGCTCCACGGCGAGATTCATTTCCGGCAGGACGGTGGGATCGCCGAGGGTGGCGAGCTTGGGCACCAGGAAATCACGTGCCATTTCCACGGTGGTGAGGCCGCGCTGCACCAGCAACTGCGCCATGAGCGGAGACAGACTCATGTCCGCCCCCAGCTCAGCAGCGCCTTCCACGGCGGGCTTCAGCAGCCAGCGTGGCGGACGTATCGAGATGGGAGTGGGTTCGGACATGAGGGAATTTGCGAGATGAATACATCTCTGTATGGAACACGCGTGAAGCGGAGTCAAAGCCTGCTTCCCGAACGCATGTCGCAGAATCAATTTGCATCTCAATCAGGCCGCTTGTGGCTTTGCACGATGGGTGTGTTCCTCATCGTGGCAGGATCGTTCTTTGCGTGGCGGATGTGGCTGTCGTATGAGAAGGCGCAGATCACTCGACAATGGTCGCAGGTGCCGTGCCGCATTGTTTCTTCGCGCATCGTGAGCGAGCGCCCGACGCCGCATTCAGATCCCGCACACCGGGTGGAGGTGCGCTATGAATATGAGGTGGATGGGGTCAAACACAGCGGCGCACGCATTCGTCAGGTGGAGGCTGCGCCGACGCTGCATTTTGATGATGCCGTGCAAAAGCAGCAGCAGTTCCCGACGGGATCGGCTCAGACCTGCTGGGTGAATCCGGCGGCACCGGATGAAGCCGTGCTGCAGCACGGCTCGCGTGCCGCGTTGTATTCGATCTGGTTTCCGCTGCTGTTTGTCCTTGGAGGATTTGGCATGTTGCGGGGTGCCTTACGGCGGTCGTTGACTTAAATATTCTCTTGTGGAGGACGACGGGCTGCTTTCAGTTCCCTTCCATATGAAAAGCTCATTGCTCGCACTGCTGATCCTTACGCTGTCGTTCAACGCAACTGCCGCCGATCCGGCCGCCAAAGAAGCTGCTGGCAAGCCGTCCGTGTTTAAGGATGTGCTCAAAGGCAAGCTGGTGGCACTGACGGGAAAGCGCGTGGGCCGCTACGAGATGGCTGCGGAGCCGCAGTATTATGCCTTCTATTTCTCTGCGCACTGGTGCCCGCCCTGCCGCGCTTTCACGCCGAAGCTGGTCGAGTTCTACAACACTCAGGAGGGGAAGAAGAAAAATTTCGAAATCATCTTTGTCTCCAGTGATAACGATGAAAAGTCCATGGAGGACTATATCAAGGGAGACGCCATGCCCTGGCCTGCCATCGCCTTCCGCAGTCTTGAACGCATCAAGGATATCAGGAAATACTCCACCGAGGGCATTCCGCGTCTCGTGTTGGTCGATCGCGAAGGAAAGGTGATCTCCGACAGCTACGAAGGTAAAACTTACGTGGGCCCGGAAAAGGTCATGAATGACATTCCGACAAAAACGGCCAAGTGAGCCGCCTCATGGCGCGCGCCATGACTGCTGCATGAGCTGCTCCAGCTCCGCGACGATCTCTGGCTTCTCTGCGGCGAGATTCTTTTCCTCGCCGATGTCGGCTTCGAGATTGTAGAGCAGTTTTTCGAGGGGTTTGGGTTTGCCCTTGGCTTTTGTTTCACCACCGTTGTTGAGATGAATCAGCTTCCAGGGCCACTTCAGCACGGCCTGCTTGCCGCCTTGTTCGTTGAAGGCCCAGTAGAGGTGCGAGTGTTGCTGCTGATCTGATTTGCCGAGGAGGGTGGGAGCGAATGAGATGCCGTCGGTTGCGGTGGTCAGCCTAGCGCCGCTGAGTTCGGCCACCGTGGGGAGCAGATCTTGAAAGCCACTGACATGTTCGCTTACCGCGCCTGCTTTCACCTTGCCGGGCCACCACGCGATGAAGGGCTCGCGGATGCCGCCGTCGGTGAGGTCGCGTTTGATGCCTTTGAAGTCGCCGTTGCTGTTGAAGAAGTCGCTTTGATGGCCGCCTTCCTGATGAGGGCCGTTATCGCTGGAGAACATCACCAGTGTGTTTTCTGCGAGGCCGAGATCCTTGAGGCGGGACAAGACTTTGCCGACTTCGTTGTCGAGGAAGCGCATGAACTGCGCGAAACCTTTCTCGGCGTCGGGCCAGTCCTTGTCTTTGAATTCGCCGTAGTCGGGGGATTCCAGGCCGTGGCCCAGGGGAGAGTTCTTGTCGGCTTCGTTGTTGGCGTGCGGAATGTTGAACGCGTAGTAGAGGAAGAAGGGCTCCTTCGCTTTCGCACGCTCGCCGAGGTAGCGCTGCACATCATCGGCGAGGAGTTGGGGTGCCCAGGCATTGCGACCGTCCAACGGGGCGACACCAGTGCCGACGAGATCGCTGTCCGAATAGTCTTGCGCGTTCTTGGCGGTGCCGGGAATGACCGTGTCTGGCAGGTCCACGATCTTGCCGTTTCGAATGAGGGCCTTGGTGTAGAAGTTGTGCGCGTGGCTGGTGCCGACGTAGCCGAAGGATTCATCGAAGCCTTTCCGCTGCGGGTCGTCGAGCGGCAGCGGCTTGCCGAGGCCGTATTTGCCGATGCAGGCGGTGTGGTAGCCTGCGGTTTTTAGAAGCTTGGGCAGGGTGAGGTCTTCGTCCGGGATGTGGCCTTCGCCATTGCCGCGCACGCGGCAGTGGCCGGTATGCAGGCCGGTCATCAGCACGCAGCGCGATGGAGCGCATACGGTGCAGCCGGCGTAGTGGCGCGTGAACTTCATCCCCTCGGCGGCCATCTTGTCGAGGTTCGGCGTCTTCAAAGTCTTTTGTCCGTAGCAGCCGGCGTCGCCGTAGCCCATGTCATCGGCGAGGATGTAGATGATGTTCGGCTTGTCCGCTGCGCGAGCGAAGGTGCCGAGGAAAAGTAAGGTGAGGATGAAAAGCGACTTCATGAAGACTCATCCAAACGCGGAAACTCGCGGGTTGCTTCATGAAAAGAGGCTCTCTAGCGTGAGCTTGATGCCTGCCATGAACCAAATCCTCGTCCTCTATGATTCCCGCAGCGGCAATGTCGCCAAGATGGCCGCGCTGGTGGCTGAGGGGGCGCAGCAGGTGCATGAGACTGAGGTGCGGGTGCGGCATGTTGATGAGGCGACTGCGGAGGATGTGGTGTGGTGCGATGGGCTTGCGGTGGGCAGTCCGACGAACATGGGCATCCTGTCATGGAAGATGAAGCACTTCTGGGACGAGACGATGGCTGACAAGTGGCTGGAGGTGGATGGGAAGATCGCCTGTGCTTTCAGCAGTGCGGGTGGGTGGGGTGGTGGAATGGAGTTGGCCTGTCAGTCCATTCTCACGGTGCTGATGAATTTTGGTTTTCTTGTCTTCGGTGTCACGGATTACTCGGGCAAGAAGATGACGCTGCATTATGGGGCGGTGGCCTCCAAAGCACCGCGTGAGGAGGAGACGCAGGAGGCGTGTCGCATTCTGGGGCGTCGTCTTGCGGAATGGACGGCGCTCTATGTGCATGGGCGCAAGGATCAGAATCCGCTGACGAAGGGTGTGAAGAGGTTGTGCCCGAGTGATTTTGTGGATGACAGCAAACCTGTGGCACCATAATTATTTTATGAAACCCACGCTCTGCATTCTTGGTGGCTGCAATGGTGCAGGCAAAACCACGCTGGCGCGGGAGCTGTTGCCGCGCCTAGGGCTGATGCGATTTCTCAATGCGGATGAGATCGCTCGGGGACTTTCGCCGCTGGATCCGAGCCTTACTGCTTTCAAGGCGGGGCGGTTGCTGATTGAGGAAGCGCGTAGTTTGATCGCTGCGAAGGCGAGCTTTGCCATTGAGTCCACGCTCAGCGGCAAAACTTATGTCGCTATGATTCGTGAGGCGAAGGCGCAAGGCTATCGTTTCCTGCTGCATTACATCCGCATTGATTCTGGGGATCAGGCCGTCGGACGCGTGGCTTTGCGGGTGAAAATCGGTGGCCACCATGTGCCTGAGGACGACATCCGCCGTCGTTTTGAAAGGAGTCGCAAGCATTTCATCGAGGACTACGTGCCACTTGCCGACGAGTGGGGTTTGTGGGACAATCATTCACCGCCTGCCGTGCAGATTGCCGACAGCGCCACTCATTCACTCGAAGAACTCCAAACCATGCTTGCCTCCAACAGCCTTCAGGAGACTGCTCCGCGTGAAATGTCGGAGATGTCGAAAATCGTGCTCGAAGCCAGCCGCGTGGCGACGGAGAAGATGCTCGATTACTACAAGCGGATGGGTATCAAGGTCACGCCGCAGATGACGCTGGCGCCGGAGAAGGCAAAGCGGGTGAGGAGGAAGTGACTTGGCGGGTGTGTGATTAGGCGAAGAGGTATGAATAGGAAAGTGTAAGGCGGGATGTCCCGCCTTTACGTTGGTAATGAATTCGGTAGCCTGCTTGATGATGAAGAAGACGAAATGTTTGTCTCAGCTGCTCTTTATAACCAGCTTCTTTTCATTGCTGGGATGTCGAGACAAGACTCAAGCTGGGGTTGCAAGCCCCCAAAATATTGATGCGGAGCTTTACCCTGAGAAGCCTGACGGGGAATTCTTTCGATCCATGCGCAAAGAGCCGCGCATAGAAGTGTCAGTCGATTTCCGCAAGCCGAAGGACTTTTCCGGCATTCCGCCGGTGAAGTGGATTGAGCTCGGTGGACTTTCGTTTTGTCCGATTCAAGGAACTGTGGACACACGCATCACTCTCCCTTCTGGCAGAGTCATTCAGGAGGAATTTGGAATCGTCTATGTTTATAGGTCAGACAATCGGATAACTCGTGTTCGAGCCGACTCGCTCGGATGGCTGCGGAAAACGCCCGCCGAAAAACGGCTCAATAGTGAGCTAACTATTCTACAAACGGAAGGAGTCGACGCGGCGTCTCTCGCACGCCGTCGGACCGAGATTTCTGATTGGATGACCCACTTCAATCACCAAAGTGACATGTACCAATGGATCGGACATACGAGTGATGGTTTTAGCCAGTCCTTTGGGTTATTTGTTACTGCGAGAATCGAAATTGGCATTCGGTACTGCTATCAATTCGAGGTGATCAAAGAGTAGTGAGGAATGAAAATCTGCTGCGGGATCAGAAGCTCGCGTTCCGTTCACTTCTTCTCAAACACCACCTTTCCGCCCTTCATCTCCGCAGTGATGTGATCGCCGTCTTTGAAGCCGCCTTCGAGAACCGCCAGTGACAGCGGATCGAGGAGGTGTTTTTGGATGGCGCGTTTGAGGGGGCGGGCACCGTAAACGGGATCGAAGCCAGCGTCGGCGAGGTAGCGGGTGGTGTCGTCGGTGACGGTGAGGTGGATGTTCTGCTTGGCGAGGCGATCAATGACGCGCTGGAGCTGGATCTTGACGATCTGATCGAGCTGCTCGGCGTCGAGGCGGTCAAAGATGACGATCTCGTCGATGCGGTTGAGGAACTCGGGGCGGAAGAACTGCTTGAGGCTGTCGCGCACGAGGGCATCGCGCTGCTCAGGATTGCTGACATCCTGAATGGCGTTGCTGCCGATGTTGCTGGTCATGATGAGGACCGTGTTTTTGAAATCGACCGTGCGGCCCTGGCCGTCGGTGATGCGACCGTCGTCGAGGACTTGGAGCAGCACGTTGAAGACGTCGGGGTGGGCTTTTTCGACTTCATCGAAGAGCACGACGCTGTAGGGGCGGCGGCGGACGGTTTCGCTGAGCTGGCCGCCTTCTTCGTAACCGACGTAGCCGGGAGGCGCGCCGATGAGGCGGCTGACGCTGTGCTTCTCCATGTATTCGCTCATGTCGATGCGCGTCATGGCGGTGTCGTCATCGAAGAGGAATTCGGCGAGGGCTTTGCAGAGCTCGGTCTTGCCCACGCCGGTGGGGCCGAGGAAGAGGAAGCTGCCGATGGGGCGGTTCTCATCCTGAATGCCGGCGCGGGCACGGCGCACGGCATTGCTGACGGCATGGATGGCGTCCTTCTGGCCGATGACGCGCTGGCTGAGGCGCTCCTCCATTTTGACGAGCTTGGAGCGCTCGCCTTCCTGGAGGCGTGAGACGGGGATGCCGGTCCAGTTGGCAACGACGCGGGCGATGTCGTCCTCGGTGACTTCTTCACGGAGCAAGGAGTGAGCCGAGCGTGGCTGAGCGGACTCGACGGGGGCGGCGCTGAGTTTCTTTTCGAGATCGGGGATGAGACCGTACTGAATCTCACCGGCACGGCCGAAGTCACCACGGCGCTGGGCTTGTTCGAGTTCGGTGCGCAGGCGGTCGATCTCCTCCTTCACCTTGCGTCCGGCATCGACGGATTCCTTTTCCTTCATCCACTGGGCTTTGAGGGCGGAGGAGCTTTCTTTGAGATCGGCAATTTCTTTGTCGAGTTTGACGAGGCGGGCTTTGGAGGCGGCATCCTTTTCCTTTTTCAGGGCCTGGCGTTCCATCTCGCTCTGCATGACCTGACGTTCGAGGACGTCGATCTCCGTGGGCATGGAGTCGAGTTCGATCTTGATGCGGCTGGCGGCTTCGTCCACGAGGTCGATGGCCTTGTCTGGCAGGAAGCGGTCGGTGATGTAGCGATTGCTCAGGGTGGCGGCGGCGATGATGGCACCGTCTTGAATGCGTACGCCGTGGTGGACTTCGTAGCGCTCCTTCAAGCCGCGCAGGATGGCGATGGTGTCTTCCACGCTGGGTTCGCCGACTTTCACGGGCTGGAAGCGGCGCTCAAGTGCCGGGTCTTTCTCGATGTATTTGCGATACTCATCAAGGGTGGTCGCGCCGATGCAGCGCAGTTCACCACGGGCGAGCTGCGGCTTGAGCAGATTGCCTGCGTCCATGGCTCCTTCGCCTTTGCCAGCGCCGACGATGGTGTGGAGTTCGTCGATGAAGAGGATGATCTCGCCCTGGCTGGAAGTGACTTCTTTGAGGAAGGCTTTGAGGCGCTCCTCGAACTCGCCACGGAACTTCGCACCTGCCATCATGCCGCCGAGGTCCATGCTGATGAGCTTCTTGCCCTTGAGGGAATCGGGCACGTCACCCGCGACGATGCGGCGTGCGAGGCCTTCGGCGATGGCGGTCTTGCCGACGCCGGGCTCGCCGATAAGCACGGGGTTGTTTTTCGTGCGGCGGCTGAGCACCTGCATGACGCGGCGGATTTCTTCATCGCGGCCGATGACGGGGTCGATCTTGCCTTGCTTGGCGCGGGCGGTGAGGTCGGTGCCGTATTTTTCGAGGGTCTGGTATTTGCCTTCGGGGTCCTGATCGACCACTCGCTGGCTGCCACGCACGGCGGTGAGGGCTTTGGAAACGGTGTCGTAGGTGAGACCGGCCTGTTTGAGTGGATCGGAGAGCTCGGTCTTGGTTTTGAAGAGGGCGAGGATGACGTGCTCGACGCTGAGGTATTCATCTTTGAGCTTTTTCTGCTCGTCCTCGGCCTTGGTCATGAGCTCGCGCATTTCATTGGAGAGATGCAGGCCGCTGGTGCCGCCGCTAACCTTGGGCTGGCGGGCGAGGAGGGCTTCGACACTGGCTTTCAGGCCTTGCGCCGCCGCCGGATTCACGGCAGCCTTTTCAAACAGGGGCGTGGCGATGCCGCCCTCCTGCTCGAGCAGGGCGAGGATGAGGTGAGCAGGCTTCAGCTCCTGGTGCTCATGCCGCGTGGCGATGGATTGGGAGGCATTGAAAGCTTCCTGCAGCTTAACGGTGAATTTTTCGGGGGACATGGATGGTGGGAGAAGGGGTTGTTTCTCTGACTCTCTTGCTGGAAGCATGCCACAGCCTTGGCATGGGCCGCTACGCTTGATTTGTCTAGCTTAGGGCTTGCTTATGACCTTTAACTGGCGCGAGATCGAGTGCAGCACTGGCACAGTGAATGGCCGAAGTGGCACAGATGTGCAGACCAATTCTGATGAAACCGCCCTACTTCTCCCGCCCCGGAATCTCCGTGCTCGCGCCGCTGCCGATGGTTTCGTCTTCGTTCATCTGCAGGTCGTAGCCTGCCACCTCCACTTCGCCGTGGCGGATTTTCTTCTTGGCCATGGCGACGGAGATCCACTGGAATTCGGCGTTGTTGTCGAGCAGCACCTTGAGCACCATCGTGAGTGGCACGGCGAGAAACATGCCCAGCGGGCCCCAGAGCCAGCCCCAGAAGATGACGGAGAGGATGACCACCAATGGGGAGATGCCGAAGCGATTGCCCAGCATCGTGGGCTGCACGAAGTTATCGAGGAAGAAATTGATGCCGCCGTAGCCGATAGCGACAAAGATGGCCGTGGCGGGGCCGTGCTGCACCAGCGCCTCGACGATGGCGGGCACGGAAGCTGCCGTGCTGCCCACGGCGGGGATGTAGTTAAACAAGAATGCCAGCAGCGCCCACAACAGCGGGTAGTTGAGGTCGAAGAACCAGCACCAAAAACCTGCGAGCAGGCCGGTCAGCGCACTGATGAGCGTTTTGACCCCGAGATATTTCTGGATGTCGTCTGCGCTGCGCATCAGGCCGCTGAGATCAGGCCCACCGGACAGATGCACGGCCTGCAGCCTGCTTTGCGTGCCGTGGGCCTCCATCAAGATGAACATCATGACGATGATCACCATGATCAGGCTGGCAAGGAATGTCGCGAGGGTGCCGAAGGTGCTGATGCCCAGGGAGCCGAGATTGCTCATCACATCCTGCTGGGTGGCCCAGCCGATGAGGTTGTTCCAGTCGAACATGCCACTGACAGTGGTCTTGGCACCCGCGACTCCGTTCGCTTCGAGCCAAGCCGCTGCGTCATTCGAGTACTGCTGGAGGCCGCGAAGATAGCGCGGCAGATCCGCCCAGAAACTGATCAGCAAGCGCACGCCCACAGTGATCATGCCGGCAAGGGCACCCAGATTCACCAGCATGGTGATGCCCAGAGCTAGACCGGCGGGAACTCTGTGCCGCCGCAGCCAGCGCACCAGCGGGTAGCTCAGCACGGCGAGGAAGAAGGCATAGACGATAGGCACCAGCACATTGGCGGCGATCTTCATGCCGGTGAGCACGACGAACAGACACGCCAGCGTCACAACCGCCTGCGAGCCTTTGCGGCCCCAATCCACGGTTTGATCATTCTCCTGAAACAACGACATGACCTGCAATGCCGCAAAATACCTGCTGGCTCAAGATTTTTCCATGAGGTATAAGGCGATCCATGATGCCCACATTTCAACGTCTTCTCCGTGCCGGGAGAGTTTTTGCCTTTGGGGATGATTGCGGTCGCGGCGGCCTGAGCCTCAATCCGCGCATCGTCCTGGGGCTGCTGATCATTCTTGGTTCGCTCATTTACAACTGGCTGGGCACCACCAAGTTCCAGAATGAGTTCACTGGCCGGGAGCAAAAACTCGCCATGGCCACGCCGCAGGAGGAGATCGCTCTTGGGCTGCAATCCGCACCGCAGATGATCCGCGAGAGCGGGGGGCTTTCGCGTGATGCCAACGGACGAGCGCTGGTCGATCGGGTTGGCGCACGCTTGATTGCGTCCACGGCGGCGCGGGAAACCACGTATCAGTTCAAGTTTCACCTGTTGGCCGACCAGGAGACCGTGAATGCCTTTGCGCTGCCCGGTGGGCAAATATTCATCACGGAGGCGCTGTTTCGCCGCCTGAAGTCGGAAGACCAACTCGCGGGTGTGCTGGGTCATGAAATGGGGCACGTTGTGGCCCGTCATTCGAATGAGCAGATGGCGAATTCTCAGATGTGGAGCGGTGTGGTGCAGGGCGTGGGCGTGATGACCTCCGACGGCCATAACAATACCGGTGCTTACATTGCCAACATGGTGGCGCAGTGGCGCGTGATGAAATTCAGCCGCGATGACGAGTCAGAAGCCGATGCGCTCGGCGTGCGGTTCATGATGCAGGCGGGCTACAATCCTGAGGCGCTCATTGGCGTGATGGAAATCCTCGCGCAGGTCAGCGGGGGTGCAAACGGTTCGGAATTTATGAGTTCGCATCCGAATCCGGCGAACCGGATGGAACACATTCGCGAAGTTATTGCCAAGGAGAGTGCGACGGCTCGGTGAGGTGTGCAGTGCTTCGGGCGCTCAAGGGACGCTCTAGAGCGGCGCTGAAGCGCCGCACTCCGGGGACGCTGTCGCGAAAGATCATGGTGCTAGTCCAAGTGGTCTATTCTCCGTGCCTTTTATTTGGAGCAAGGTGTCACCCAGTTCTCGGCGCGTCGGCTCCGAAAGCTTTTGCAAACGCTCCACGATTTCCGGGTGCTCTTTGGAGACATCATGAGTTTCACCGGGGTCGTCTTGGAGATTAAACAGTGAGAGGTCGATGTTTTCCACGCGATAGCCATGCCGTGAGGCGATGCCTGCGATGCCGCTTTGGGTGATCGCCTTGGGTTTCATCTGGCCAAAGCGCGCCGGTTTGCCGTCGTGGCCCGGCGCTCCATCCACGGTGATGTAGGGATGAGGGAAATGCAGCTTCCACGGGCCGCTGCGTATGGCCTGCAGTTCATCGCCACCGTAGAACACCAGCGCTTCGTGGGGGGATTGTGCACCTGGTTTTCCTTCCAGAAGTGGGAGGATGTTTTTGCCGTCGATTTTGCGGTCCGAGAGCTTGCCGCCGATCATGCTGGAGATGGTTGGCAGCAGGTCGATTTCCATCACGGGCTCATCGCAGATCTGGGCTGCGGGGACGTACCCGGGCCAGCGGGCGATGAAGGGGCTGCGCACGCCGCCATCGAAGGTTGTCAGCTTGCCTTCGCGCAATGGTTTGGCGCTGCCGGCGTGGTTGCCGTAGCTCAGGAAGGGGCCGTTGTCGGAGAAGAGGATCACCAGCGTGTTTTGGTCAATGTCGCAGCTCTTGAGGGTGTCGAGAATCTGGCCCACGGACCAGTCGAGTTCTTGGACCACATCGCCATAGAGTCCTGCATTGGATTTGCCGCGGAAGGCGGGAGAGGCAAAGATGGGGACGTGAGGCATCACATGGGGGACGTAAAGGAAGAAGGGCTGATCTTTGTGCTGTTCGATGAAGCTTGTCGCGCCTTCGGTGTAGCGGTGGGTGAACTGGCTTTGATCGGGGTCGGTTTCGATGACCTTCAGGCCATCGTAGAGGGGCAGGGGCGGCATCTCCTGCGCCAGAGAGGGGTGATACTTGCTGTTGTCGTTGGAATAGGGAATGCCGAGGAATTCATCGAAGCCGTTGTGCAGGGGATTGAAGAGTAGATCGGTACCGAGATGCCATTTACCGAAGGCGGCGGTAGCGTAGCCGCGTGCCTTGCACATCTCTGGCAGCAGCCACTCGTCGGGATGGATGCCTTCTTTGCTGGTGTGGTTCAAGGCTCCCTGCATGCCGACGCGGTTGGCGTAGCAGCCAGTCATCAGCGCCGCGCGCGAGGCGCTGCATACGGCCTGCGCGACGTAGAAGCTGGTGAACTTCATGCCCTCCGCCGCCATGCGGTCCATGTTGGGTGTCTTGATCTTCTCCGCGCCAAAGCAGCCCATGTCGGCGTAGCCCAGATCATCGAGCAGAATGATCACCACATTCGGCGGACGCTGGTTGGCGGCAGAAAGGGTGAGGGTGGCGAAAAACAGGGCAAGCAGCAGGCGCATGACGTCATCGTGGCAAAGGCAGACTGAAGTGGCGAGATTTTTTGTGGCAAATTGCCGCTGTGCTTGCCAGCGCACGCGTTTCCTGGCTACTATTCAACCATGATCTGGCGCATGGTGGCAGTCTTGGCGGTGGTTTTCTGGGCGGTGATGTCCGGACTGCTGGTGCGTGACATCTATTTCCCCGAGGCCTCACGCTTTGCCATCGTGCCGCCGCGCATGGTCATGGATTTGTTTTTGCGGCAGTCGGAAGCCTTTGGCTGCACGCTGCATCTGTACCATCAGCGCGAAAAACTGGGTCATGCCAACATTCAGGTCAATCGGCGCATCAAGCCGAATCATCAGACCGTGTATGACATGATCGCCCATGGTGTCGTGGAGCAAGTGACGCCGGGCGAGCTGATGCGTAGCATCGTGGCCACCTGGAGTCTGGGCTGCACTCTGGCCGATGCCGAGAGCTGGCAGCAATTGAACTTTAAAGCCAGTTTTCCGCAGCGCGATGCGAGCATGCAACTTTCCTGGAACGAAAAGCTGACAACGCCTGAAGTGATGGTGAAACAGGGCGAGCGTGTGGTGATGAATTCGCAGGATGTGAAGATGCTCATGAGCATGGGGGCCGGCCAGAATGGTGCGCTGGCCATGCTCTCCATGCTGGGTGGCAATGTGCCGAAAACGAGCGCGCAACCCGACAAGTCTGAGATGATGAAACTGCAGGCGCGTGAGGGCATGATGGTACTGGCCGGCAGGCAGCGAAAATGCTTTGTGCTCACGCTGCCGATCATGGGGATGTACGAGGTAAAAATGATCTTCACCGAGGCGGGCGAGCTTGCGCGTATCGACCTTCCCGACGACTACGTGCTGCTCGAACCCACCATTCACGGGTTGCAGGACGCCGTGCAATGATTCGCCCCTTTTTGACGCATGATCGAGATTGAAGACCTCACGATGAACTATGGCGAACTGCGGGCGCTGGATGGCTTGAATCTCACCATCCAACCGGGTGAACTGTTTGCCTTTCTGGGGCCGAACGGTGCCGGAAAAACCACTGCCATGAAGCTGCTCACGGGACTGATGAAGCCGGACTCTGGACGTGTGCGGCTATGTGGTCACGACGTGCAACTGGAGTCCATGCAGGCCAAGTCATTGCTCGGTTATGTGCCCGATGTGGCCGTGTTTTACGAGAAGCTCACGCCGCTCGAGTTCATGGATTTTATCGCCGAATTGTTTGAGATGGATCACGCGCATGCTGCGGCGCAGACGGACGCACTGTTCACCAAATTTGCCCTGCACGAGTACTCAAGGCAGCGCATTGAGAATCTCAGCCACGGCACGCGGCAGCGGCTCGCCATTGCCAGTGCTCTACTGCATGATCCGAAGGTTTTTGTCATCGATGAGCCGATGGTCGGCCTGGATCCCATCCACGCCCGCACGGTGAAGCGGGAGATCAAGGAGCGCAGTCAGGCTGGCACCACGGTGCTCATGAGCACGCATCTGCTTAACATCGCCGAAGAACTCGCCGATCGCATCGGCATCATCCACCATGGAAAGCTCATCGCCCTCGGCACGCTGGAGGAACTGCGGCGAGATCACGAAAAGCGGGGGCGCAGGCTGGAGGACATCTTTTTGAGCATGGTGGAGGAAAAATGACGAAGGACGAATTCAGAATGACGAATGAATGACGAATGAATGACGAAGCCAGAAGTCCGAAGTTGGAACCGTTAGGTCGTTCGCACTTTAATCGTCATCTTTCTCCAACGCTTCCCAACCTATGAAAAAATTCCTCTTCCTCCTCATGACCTCTCTTGCCATCGCTGCTGACACCAACGTCCAGAACATCGCGATCAAAGACATTGATGGCAAAGACACCACGCTCAAGGCCTACGCGGGCAAGGTGCTGCTCATTGTGAATGTCGCTTCTGAGTGTGGCTATACGCCGCAATATGCCGGACTGGAGGCGCTCTATGAAAAGATGAGCGGCAAGGGGCTGGCGGTGCTCGGCTTCCCCTGCAACGATTTCGGTGGGCAGGAGCCGGGCAGCGAGTTGCAGATCAAGACCTTCTGCACTGAGAACTACAAGGTGACCTTTCCGATGTTCGCCAAAGTCGCGATCAAGGGGGATGGGAAGCATCCGCTCTACGCCGCGCTGCAATCTGCCGTGGGCGGCGAAGTCGGCTGGAATTTTGAAAAGTTTCTCATCGGCAAGGACGGCAAGGTTTTGAAACGGTTCACTTCCGATGTGGAGCCCGATTCGCCGGAGCTGATGGCTGCGATTGAGGCGGCGCTGAAGTAGGCTCTCTTGCTAAAGAATGGGGATATTAAACCCAATCATTTGAATCATTTCTTTCTTAGCATCCTGGGCAACAGTAGAAGGCCCAGCAGCAGACCTCCTTGGGTGATCAAAACCAGATAGCACACCAGTGGAGGAGATTTGATCCAAAATGGTGGGGTGTCGTCGTCATAAATAGTCCAGGAAATGGGCCAGCCAAAATTCCAGACATGATGGTTTGGGTCAGCGCCTGTGTAGCGGAAAAAGGGCGGACCATAGTATGGATAAAAGTCGAGTATGCCAAAGATGAGAATCAAGAGCACCAGAGAGCAGATATGTAGTTTGGTCTGAATAATCTGCATGTTGATGAAATTCAGTGCTTCGCCATCCAGTCCGCCAACTGCCGTCGCTGCACGGGCAGCTTGCGGTGAAAGCTGTCTTCGATGGCGGCGGCGGCCATGCCGGTTTCGCCTTCGGGGATGATGCCGAGCATTTCGGCGAGGCGCTGCTCGAAGCGGGTGATCAAGGCGGGCACGGGGTCTTTCGTAGCGAGGTAGTCGAGGGCTTTGACGAGCAGTTCGTAAATCTCGGGGATGGGAGAGTCCGTTTCAGCGACGAGGGTGATGAGTTTGACGAGGTAGGTGGCGGCGAGCACGCGACCGTAACTTTCGCGCAGGCCTAGGCGAGGATTGGTCCAGCGGGCCTCGGCCAGGGTGTGCAGGTCGCTCGATTTGCTGCGGACGAAGCGAAGCTCGGCGGAGACAAACAGATCCAGCACGCCGTAGAGCGGTGATTTGGGGCGCAGGGATCCTTTGGCGATGGTTTTGAACAGGCCGACCTCCGGCGAGCACCATTGAACAATGAGGCTGCTCTCCGCGTAGCGCGTGCGTCCGATGAGGATGGCCTCGGTTTTTTCCATGATGACAAAAGGCGTTGAACTCGCACGCCCAGCCGCTATCTACGCTGCATGGAAAAGACCAGCAAGACCATCCTCACCGACCTCCAATCCCTCGACACCACGGCTCTCAAGGCAAGGTTGGGGGAACTCCGGAGGTATCTTTGACGTCCCGAAATTAAAAGACGAACTGGCCATGCTGGAGGACCGCCTGGCGGCCCCTGGATTCTGGGATGACGCGAACGCGGCGCGCAAGACGATCGACCGCACGAATGTCATCAAAAAGAAAATAGGACCGCTGCAGGATCTGGAAGCGCGTGCCGGCGATTTTGACGGACTCATTGAGCTGGCCAAAGAGGCGGGCGACACGGACACCTGGCGTGAGGTGGAGCAGGAGCACAAGACGCTCGAAAAAGATGTCTCCACCTTTGAGCTGAGCCAGCTGCTGAGCGGACCGTTTGACCGTGGCAACGCCTTCATCACCATCCATTCCGGTGCCGGTGGCACGGAGGCCTGTGACTGGGCGGACATGCTGATGCGGATGTATCAGCGCTGGTGCCAGCGTCGTGGCTACAAGGTTGAGCTGATCGACCATGAAGCGGGGGATGACGTGGGCACACGCTCCGCCACACTCGAAATCATGGGTGAAAACGCCTTCGGCTTCCTGCAGGCTGAGCGCGGCGTGCACCGACTGGTGCGCATCTCGCCGTTTGATGCCGCCAAGAAGCGCCACACGAGCTTTGCCTCGATTGATGTGACGCCTGACTCCGAGGAGGAGATCGACATTGTCGTCCGTGATGAAGATCTGCGTGTGGACACTTACCGTGCCGGTGGCAAAGGCGGCCAGAACGTGAACAAGGTGGAAACCGCTGTGCGTCTGACGCATATTCCCAGCGGCGTCATTGTGGCCTGCCAGATCGAACGAAGCCAGCCGAAAAACCGCGCCAAAGCGATGGCGATGCTCAAGGCGAAACTCTTCCAGATCGAGGAAGACAAGCGGCAGGCTGAGATTAACCGCCAGTACGGCGAGAAGAGCGACATTGGCTGGGGCAGCCAGATTCGCAGCTACGTCTTCCAGCCTTACCAGATGGTCAAAGACCACCGCACCGGTGAAAAGACCAGCAGCGTGCAGGCGGTGATGGATGGCGACCTGGACGCCTTCATGGAGGCCAAGCTGCGCGGGCGGAAGGCCGGGGATAATGACAAGGACGACGACGTCTAACCAGAGTTGACGGTGGTTTACAGTGGTTGACGATGGTTTACTGTTGTTGATCAGGGGTCGTTTTTTGGCTTGCTGCAAACAACGGTCAACAACTGTCAACAATCGTAAACCACCGTCAACTTTCCCTTATGAAGCCTGTATTCGAGAAAGTCCCCAAACGTCAGTGGGAGTCCTTCCACTGTGAGACGGTGCGTGCGCTGGACTATGGGACGCGCTGGCATTTCCATCCGGAGTTTCAGCTCACGCTGGCGATTGAGAGTCGCGGACATCGGGTGGTGGGGGACAACATTGGTCCGCTGACGGATGGAGACATTGTACTCATCGGTTCCAATCTGCCGCATGTATGGCATCAGGACACGAGCGCGAAGTCGCGGCGGGTGAATGCGATCATTGTGCGTTTTGATGAGGATTTCCTGGGGCGCGATTTCATGGCGCTGCCAGAGATGGATCCGGTGAAGCGGCTGCTGCAGCGTGCGGCGCGTGGCCTGGAAGTGCGCGGTGCTGCGCGTGCGGTGGTGACGGAGCACATGAAGCGTCTTGCCGGCAGCGAGGGGCTCGCGCGGGTGATCGAACTGCTGGCCATTCTCAATGCGCTGGCTGGGTCAGAGGACCTGAAGGCATTGGCGAGCTCCAACTTTGAGCCCAAGCTCGAATCAGCGGACCAGGGCCGGATGGAGCGGGTGATCGACTTTATTCACACGCACCTGACGGAAGAAATCGACCGCGAGCGTCTGGCAAAACTGGCCCACCTCAGCCTCGGTGCCTTCAGCCGGTTCTTCCACTCACGTACGGGCAAAACGGTGCCGCAGTATGTGAACGAGGTGCGCATCGGACGTGCCTGCGGCATGCTGGCGGAAGATGTCTCAAACATCACGGACATCGCGATGGACTGCGGCTACCGCAATCTGGCGAACTTCAACCGCCGCTTCCGCGAAGTGATGGGAACGACGCCGAGTGCCTACCGGCAAAAATTTCGCGGCATGGCGGGGCAGTGACGCCCACGCCACTTGCGCCGTCTTTCATCCGGTGAGATAAGCTGTGCATGAGTCAGATGCTTGAACCGGATCTTTCCGTGGTGGACCTCCGCTCCTACTTCGTGCGGAAGCGCAATGCGCTGCTGGTGCGGGGGCGCTTCAGTCCGCTCTATCTCGATTACTACCTGCACCTGATGCAGTACGGCCTGCAGAATGCGGAACCGCTGGACCAGATGCTCAAGGATGCGCTGGCCGCGCTGGCGCTGCATCTCTGCTCACGCCCGCAGGATGAGGGCTGCGCGTGGACAATCCACGTTAAAGAGCCGCAGCGGGCGAATGTCTTCGTCACCGGCAGCACGCGTCCGGGCCGGGTCGCTGGCCGGGTGTTCACCGAAGACGTGCGCCAGGAGGGCGAGGCGATGTTCATCTCGCAAACGACGCGACCCGATCAAGCGCCCCGGCAGAGCATGATCGAGTTCCACGGCGATGACATGCTGAAGGCGGTGGAAACGTTTTACACCACCAGCGAGCAGCGGCTCACGCGCTTCTTCCGTCTGGAGGATGAAGAGTTCATCCAGATCTCCGCCGAGCCGGATTGCGATGAACCATGGCTTTCTGAACTCACGCTGGAGCAGGTGCTGGCACTGGAAACAACCGAGCATCTGACCTTGTTGGAAACACGTGGCTATGTTTTTGAATGTGGCTGCTCCATCGAGCGCCTGCTGCCCATCATCATGCGTCTGCCGCAGGATGACCTGGACCATATTTTTGCCGACGGTGTGGCGCAGATCACCTGCCCCCGCTGCGGTGCGGTCTTTCGCACGCCGAAGGAAAGTTTTGAGCAGTGGCGTTCCAAGCAGTCTTGAAGCAGGCTGGCAGTCTGGTTTACCATCAAGCCGCATGAAACTTGCCCTCATTCGCCGCCAGTTTTCCGCCACCGGAGGCGCGGAGCTGTATGTGCAGCGGCTGCTAGGGGCCTTGACTGCTGCCGGGCATGAGACGCATCTGTTTGCGGAAAAATGGCAGGGACAGGCCGAGGGCGTGCAGTTTCACCGCGTTGACGTGGATGGATCGCGTGCAGAGCGCCCTCTGCGTTTTGCGGAGGGGGTGAACGCCGCTTTGCAGCACGAGAAGTTTGACTGCGTCTTCAGTCTGGAACGCACGCTGAAGCAGGATGTCTATCGCGCGGGAGATGGCCTGCACCGCGTGTGGCTGCAGCGGCGCAGACAGTTCGCGCCCTGGTGGAAGCGCCCGCTGGTGGGCTTGGGGGCGTTTCATCGTCACATGCAGTCGCTCGAAGCTCAGACCTTTGATCCGGCGAATACGCAGCGCATCATTGTGAACTCTGAGATGGTGCGCGGTGAGATCGCGCAGCATTTTCCCGCCTTTCCGCAGGAGCGCGTCCATACCATCCGCAACGGGGTCGAAGTGAAGCGTTTTAAAAGCGTGTCGAGGGCTGCGGCACGCCAACGCTTTGGACTTGGGGACAACGACTTCGTGCTGGTCTTCGTCGGCTCTGGCTGGGAGCGCAAAGGGCTGCCGTGGCTGCTAAAGTTTATGGCCGGACGCAGCGATGATTCGCACCTCAAACTGCTCGTCGTCACGCGGGATCGCATGCGCGGCAAAATTTCGCCAAACGTCATCCTCACAGGGCCGCTGAACGATGTGGAGGCCGCCTATGCCGCTGCGGATGTGCTCACCTTTCTGCCTATCTATGAACCCTGCGCCAATGTGGTGAGCGAGGCGCTGGCCACTGGCATTCCGGTGATCACGACGAGTTTCAATGGTGCCGGTGAGATGATCGACCCTGGTATCAACGGTCAGGTGCTCGATGATCCCAGCGATCTGGCGACGTTGGGCATGTGCCTCAATCACTGGCGCGCGCGCGGCAGTGCCGAGCCTGTCAAAACACGGCTGCCACTCGATTTGGAGCACAACGTGGACTTTACGATGCAGGTGTTAAAACTAGCGGCGGAAAAACGTGAGTAAGCATGAGTGCAGAAGATTCAGCATCTATCGCAGCGCGCCTGTGTGCAGCGTGCGGGATGTGCTGTGACGGGACGATGTTTCAGATCGTGCGGATGCAGCCAGGGGAGGTGCCAGCGGAGCTGGCGAAACTGGGATTAAAAATCCGCTGCCGGGACGGCGAGTATTACATGGAGCAGCCCTGCTCCGCGCTGCGGGAGAAACGCTGCACAGTTTATGAACAGCGCCCGGTGCGGTGTCGCTTGTTCAACTGCCAGCAACTCGGGCGTTTGGAAAAGGGTGAAACCACTGAGGCTGAGGCGATGGAGATGATTGTTGAAACACGCGCATTGGTGGAGCGGGTGCGCGGTTTGATCGAGCAATGTGGACTGCGCGAGGATGGTCAGGCGCTGGCGGAACGCTACGAGCGGGTGGCTTCAACGCCCGTCAACCAAGCGCTGGAACCGGAGCTGGTCGCAGTGCGGGAAGAATTGGAAGAAACGATGCGGAAATTGAAGCTGCAATTAAACCGTGAGTTTCGGCTGCCACCGGGCGCTCCATGACGAATCGTTCGTCTTTTGTGTTTTTCGTGCCATGATGGCGGATGGAAATGAAAATATTGAAGCTGCTTGGCAGTGAGGATTACCTACCCTCCAATGTGCCAGAGCTGCTCTCCCAACTGGGCATGAAGCCCAATCAACAGCAGGTGCTGCAAAGCCTGCTCAAAAGCCTGGAGAAACAGGGAAAAATCGTTCGTACAAAAGGCAATCGCTACATCGTGGCGAAGGAAGCCGACTTGGTGCCCGGAGTGATTCAGATCACGCGGGGCGGCCGCGGCTTTGTGCAGCCGGATGAAGCGGGCATGACCGAAATCAGCATCTCGGACAACAACACGAGCACCGCGATGCATGGCGACCGTGTTCTGGTGCGCCTCGACGTACAGCCGGGGCAGAAGGACAGGAGCGGCAGCGTGGTCAAAATTCTGGAACGCAAGCGCACCCAGTTCGTGGGCACCTTGCAGCGCTCGAAGCAGTTCCTGCACGTGACGCCGGATGATCCGCGTCTGCCGGGGGCAATTTATGTTTCGGAACCGCGTGATGTCGGCCGCAAGCCGAACATTGGCGACAAAGTGGTCGTGGAAATCACCCATTGGGAATCCAAGCAAACAGCGCCTGAAGGCGAGATCATCGAGGTGCTAGGGCCGCCGGATGAGGAGGGCGTGGACATGCTTTCCGTGCTGCGGCATTACAATCTGCCGCTGCACTTTCCGAAGAACGTACTGCATGAAGCCAGCACGATTGCCAAATCGCGGCCCGACAACCAGCCGAGCGCGCAGGAGTGCGCCGGACGAGTTGACTGCCGTTCACATAACGTCATCACGATCGATCCCGATGATGCGAAGGATTTTGATGATGCCATCTGCCTGCAGAAGCAGGGCGATCAATGGCTGCTGTGGGTTCACATCGCCGATGTGTCGCACTACGTACTGCCGGGCAGTGCGCTGGATGTGGAAGCCAGGAAGCGCGGCAACTCGACCTACCTCGTGGATCGCGTGATTCCGATGCTGCCGGAGGCGCTGAGCAATGAGCTCTGCTCGCTCAAACCAAACGTGGATCGTTTGACGAAGTGCGTGGAGTTTGTGCTGGCCAAGGATGGCCATGTGGTCAGCTCGAAGTTCTATCCCTCGGTGATCCGCTCGAAGCGCCGGTTTACCTACAAGGAAGCGTTTGCGGCCATCCAGGTGCCGCCAAACAATGAAACGGAGCAGATGCTGCACGATGCGCATGCGATGGCGCAGAAGGTCCGCCATCTGCGCTTCAAAAATGGCTCGCTTGATCTCGACTTCCCTGAGAACAAAATCCGCCTCGACGAACACGGCAAGGTGCTGCGCATAGAGCGCATCGAGAATGATGTCTCGCATCAGTTGATTGAGGAGTACATGCTGCTGGCCAACGAGGCCGTTGCTGGACGACTCATGGGGCTGAACCGGCCCTCCGTGTATCGCGTGCATGAGTCACCCAAGGAAAAACGGCTCAATGATTATCGTGAGGATGTGCTGAGTCATCGCGTGCCTTGTGGCAATCTCACGCACCGTCCTGAGGTGCAGAAGCTGCTGAGCCGGCTGGATGATCTGCCGATTGGCCCGGCGTTGAAGATTGGTTTCCTGCGCTCAATGATGCGGGCGCGCTATGCCGTGGAGCCGCTCGGCCATTACGGCCTCGCCAAGACGAAGTACACGCATTTCACCTCGCCGATCCGCCGCTACGCCGATCTCGTGGTGCATCGCTCGTTGTTCGACAAGGTGGAACTGCAGATGGGGATTGCGAAGCAGATCGCGGATCACATCAGCACGACTGAGAAGAACTCGTCGGATGCCGAACGTGACAGCAAGGAGGTCAAACTCTATGCCTACTTGAAGGCGCAGCTCGTCTCGAAAAAGCCTCAGCCCTATGTCGCGCTTGTCACCGATGTGCGGAATTTCGGCTTCTTCGTCGATGTGCCTGACCTCGGCCTTAGCGGTGGCGTGCCGCTTTCCTCGATCCAGGATGACTTCTATGTCTTTGATCCCGTCACGCGTCAGGTCACGGGGCGTCATACGCGCAAAGTCATCAGCATCGGGGACACCTTGGTGGTGCAAATTTACAAGGTGGACAGCATCAAGAAGCAGGTCGATTTCATGCCTGTGCCGCACCGTGGCAAACCGATGCGTTCGGAAGATCCGGAACGTCAGGACCGGCGTGGACCATCAAGCCGCGATCCCAAACGACCTTCAGCACCACCGCGCAAGCCGGGGCATGGCCACAAGCGTGCGTCGCAGCAGCCGAAGAAGAGACGATAAGAGGATCAACCACCCAAGCCCACCGCATCGCGCACACGTCCCAGAGTCTTGCGCGCGACGGCGCGGGCTTTCTCAGCGCCTTCGGCGAGGACTTTTTCCACGTAGCCTTTGTCTGCGAGGATTTCGTCACGCCGGGCGCGGAAGGGGGCGAAGTAATCGGTCACTCCTTGGAGGAGGCGCTTTTTGAAGTCGCCGTAGCCGACGCCGCCATTGAGATGATCGGCCACCATGGCGTCGTAATCAGCCGGTGAAGCCACGAGTTTGTACAACGCGAGGATGCTGCTGCCTTCGATGGGTTTGGGGGCTTCGACGGGCGTGGAGTCGGTCTGGATGCCCATGATCTTCTTTTTGAGCGGCCCGGGTTCTTCAAACAACGGGATGGTGTTGTTGTAGCTCTTGCTCATCTTTTTACCGTCAAGACCGGGGACGACGGCAGTCGTTTCCTGGATGCGCGGCTGTGGCAGCTTGAAGAGGCCTGCACCAAAAGTTTCGTTCATCTTGATGGCGATGTCACGGGTGACCTCGACATGCTGTTTCTGATCTCTGCCGACGGGGACGACATCGCTGTCGTAGATCAAGATGTCCGCCGCCATGAGGACGGGATAGGCAAAGAGGCCGTGCGAAGGAGTGATGCCGTTGGCGACTTTGTCCTTGTAGCTGTGGCAGCGCTCCAGCAGGCCCATGGGAGTGACGGTGCTGAGGATCCAGGAAAGCTCGCAATGCTCTGGCACGTCGCTTTGGCGGAAGAAGACGCATTTGTCTGGATCGAGGCCGCAGGCGAGGAAATCGACGGCGAGTTCGCGGACATAGCTGCGCAAGGCCGTGCCGTCCTGAACAGAGGTGAGCGAGTGGTAGTCGGCGATGAAGTAGTAGGCGTCGCCTTCATGCTGCAGCTTGAGAGCTGGCTCCATCATGCCAAAGAAATTGCCGATGTGGAGTCTGCCGCTGGGTTGAAGGCCGGAAAGGATGCGCATGGAAAGATAAAAGGGCTGGGGAAGGGGATGATTTTGAATGACGAAAGCCGAATGTCGAATGCCGAATGCAGGCGCACCCTAATACCGTGGTGGGCGGCCTGGCAGAGTGCGGCGGGTTTGCGCCAGCGTAGATGAGTCACTTGGCACTCGCCGTCTTCCACACCAGAGATTGATCCCAGGCCTTGAGCGCGGCGTTCCATTCATCGTGCCATTGGGCATAGCTGGCTGCGGGATATTCCCCCGTGGTGGAGGTGAATTCGAAACGGGCGACAATGTCGTTCTGTTCCTGGGACGTCGTGAGCTTATAGTGGCTAAAGGTGCCATCTCGGGATTGGTTCAGCGCTTGAATGGAACCGGAAGTGACCTGGGGAACGTGCTGAATCACGACCTCTGAATGAAAACGGAAGGGATAACGCACATGGAAGGCATTGTGGCGGTTTTTCACAAAGGAAGTGGCGAGATAGTCGTTTTCCCACAGCGCGGGCAGCGCGGCACGCTGGAGGTCACCGTCAGTATTCAGACGACCTAGCACATTATAGCTGAGGGTCAGAGTGGCGGGTTGGGCGATGTCCCCGAGATTGGCAAAGGAAAATTCATGGACGCGGACACGGGCTGTGGCAGCCAGCATGCCCTGCACCTTGCGCAACTGCTCGGTGGCATCCATGCCGGTAAAGGCATTGCGCATCCAGGCGGCGTAGTAACCATGGAGGATGAGGGTTTCATCCACATGCCAGCCATCTTCCTCAGGACGGACGACACGACGGCTTTCCCCACGTGAACTGTCCGCCGCAGGCGTGGCATGAGGTGAATTCAGATGCACGTGCCCGGGCTGCAGGATGAGTGCGTGGGTGTGCCAGAGGCTGTCGGCGTGCCAGAGGGCGGGTGGGAGGTTTTTGTCCGTGGTGTCGATGAGCCAGTCTGATCCGAGCGCGGGAACATGTACGATCATGTGGTTAAACTGATCCATGCTGGGCAGGGATGGCTGGATGCGCCAGGTGCTGTTGACGAGGGCGAGGTGGCTTTCAATGCCGGCTGCCTGGAGCAGTTGGTGCATGAGCAGTGCCTGGTCTTTGCAGTCCCCATACTGCTGCTGAAGAGTCAGTGCGGCAGGATTTGGCCGCCGCGCGCGCGTGCCAAATTCGATGGCCGTGTAGCTGATGTGCTTCTGCACGTGACCTGCGAGGGCGGCGATTTTCTCCTGGTCAGTTTTCATGCCGGACGTGAGCCTGGCTGCCAGTTCCGCAGTCTGGGCATCGGGCTTGAGACGATCTGCGATGTCCTTGAGGTAATCCTCAGCGATCTTTTCCCACGTTCCTTCGTCACCCCCCCAGACACACGCCGGGGACGCGATCTTCGTAAAATCCGTTCATCGGCTCATCACGGTCGTAGGGCTGATTAAAACCCATCCACGCGACGAGGTTTTTCTCCTTCACCGTCTGCAGGGTGTCTGCATGAGCGAGGGCGGTTTTGACCCTTTCAACATCACCGGTGATGAAGATGATTTCGGCGGCGCTGTCTCCAAAGAGGTGCCGTTCAAAAGGGAAAGTTTCTGTCTTGCCGAAATCCTGGATGGAGACCTCATACTCAACCGTGCAGCCGGGTCGCAGACCGGAGAGCTGAAAGTGAAGCTTCTTGCGATGAGTGGCACCACCTTTGCTGCCGCTGTCCATCACGTAGGCGTCACCAGGTGTCGAGGCGATGGCTTTGCCGTTCTCATCACGCACCAGGACGCGGTTGATAAAAATGCGCTCGCTGAGCGGATCAAAAGTGAACTCGATGCTGCTGAGATTATTGGCTCCTTCAGTGGTGTTGATGCGAATGCGGCGGTGCCAGGTGCGGCGCATGGGTTTGCCGCTCTCAAAGGCATAGCCTTTGGCGGCAAGCAGGAGAACGTAGGGCTGGCCCGTTCCATAATCTTTCTCCAAGGGGTGCGCATCAAATGCGCGTTGCAGCACTTCCGGCAGGGCAACGCTTTCGATGGGAGTTTTGATGTCGGAATTGTTGCCCTGGCCGAGCATGGCGGAGGCGCGGCGCAGGGCATCTTGTACGCTGTCGGTGTCCGGCTGCTTTTTATCGGCTCGTTCGAAGGTTTCCTTGGCCTCCCGGTACCATTTTCGCCCCATCTGGCTCCAGCCCAAAATCATGAGGGCACGCGGGGCTTCTTTGCCGTCTGCGAGGAGTTTCTCAGCAATTTCGGCGGCGCGTGCATGCTCGTCCAGCTCGTTGAGCGCCTCGCCGAGATCAAACAGCACGCGCCGGTCGGCGGGAAATTCTGCGGAGAGCTCTTCAAGCAGTTGCAAGCCGCGTTTGGCGTCGCCGCCGTTTGTGACAGTCTGCGCATGCCAGCGGCGGGAAGTCGTGCCAGGGCGTTTGAGCATCCACTTTTCCGCAGCCTGGGTGGCAAGCGCATACTGATTCCTGACATTGAGGTGCTTGAGCCATTCGAGGGTTTTGTCCTCATCCTTGAGTCCGGTATCAACGGCCCGAATGAAGGCCTGGTTGGCGGCGGAATCGTCGTCTGTTTCAGAAAGAAGCCAGGCGTGGTCCAGATGCAGGGAGAAATGGTTCGGAAACGCAGCCATGCGTGGTGTCAGGTACTCGAGGGCAGCTTTGGACTCTCCGGCCTTCCGCAGAGCATCCACCACATTGGAGAGAATGACGGGGTCTTTTGGGGCCTCCTCAAACGAGCGTTTTTGCCATGCAGCCGCCTCCTTGAACCGATTGCGGTTGTAGAGTGCGATGCCGATGTCATTCAAGACCAGGGCATGGTCATGCAGTTGGGAAGGTGGCAGCGCAGGCGGCGGCGGTTCGGGCGGCAGAAGGGTGATGGAATTGAGTGCGCTCCGCACTCGAGCGAGATCGCCGCCCTGCTTGCGAGACCAGCCATAATGAAGCTGGGCAAAGTGATCCTTCACCGCCACGCGCAGGATGTAGTCATAGTCGATGCCTTCACTGTTGCGGATGCCGGTGATTTCCACCCCTTCCCCCCACGCGCATGTCCAAGGTTTGGTAACCCAGCCGTCCTCAGAGGGGTACTTAATACCCAGGCGGTTCAGCAGTGCAGCGGCGGCTGCTTCGGCATCAACGGGCTGCACCACATCGACGGGAAGGATCATCACCCCCTCGTTGTCACGCAGGGCGGCGAAGTCGGCGAGATCGTTCCCTGGCTCCTTCCAGGCACGCCATTCAGTGGTGGAAAGTTCGGTGCGGTAACCCCATGCCGGACGGTTCACATTCACCAGCAGAGCTGCCTGGGTCGTCTCCGCAGTTATCAACGCCCTGATCACGCCCACCAGGCTGATGCATACGAAGAAGAACGACAGGATGATGCTTGAGACAGCCTGCGCGAGTCCCTGCCGGTGAATGGTTCGCTCATGAGTCGCAAGTCCGACGATGGCAATAATGATGGCAAGCAGGCTGAGAAAGAGCGTGGAGACAGGTATCAGGGCTGCGGCGGTCGAATGGAGTGCCGGGACAAGGATTCCCAGTGCAGCAAGCAACGCTGCGATCAACAGCGCCAACAGGGAGACCACCAGTGATGTGATGCCGATACGATTCGCCGCAGGCCGTCGTAACAGCGTCACGCATTTGATCAATCCGAGAAGAACGAGCAATGCTGAAACCAGGGGGCCTATAATGCGGGCTGCCTGATAGGCTTCTGAGTCTGTGACGGCGATAAGAATCGACATGAGGTGTGGCCGGTAAGATGGCGCGGTGTTGCTCGAAGGAAGGCGGCTGGTTTCAAGATGCTGCTGCAGTGATTTTCCATCCTCGATAGAGCCGGATTTGGTGAATGAGATTGTGGAGAACGAAAAGGATGAGAAGACAGGACTGGGCCATGCCTCCCAAATTGCTGGCAAGGTTAAGACCCGTGGTGATGTTCGATGACAACGTGTCCGCGTTGTTGGCTGAGGCAGAGTTGGCGACCGTTGCCAGTTTGTCGGCGGCGGTGATCAAAACGTTGAAAATGATGGAGGCCTGGATCAGCCATACCAACACACCTGCCGACATGCGGATCTCCAGGATGCCGCGCTGTTTGCGCGAAGCCCAGCGCAGCTCGCGCAGGCATTGAAATGGCATGAACAAGTTGGCCACGGGTGTGATCCACCAGAATCCAGAGCCGCGCCCATGTTGAAGTCTGCTTTCACCATACAGCCTGAGAATCGAGCCGAAAGCGCTTCCCTGCCAGAGGATGAGGAATACAAACATACCAGCTTTTGGCCACATCAGGCGGCTGTCCAGCGCATTGACACTTTGGATGCACCAATCTGGCAGCCCGGTGATGCCAACGAGCAGAAACAGGGCGTAGATGGCAAATACAAACTGCATGAAACAAAGAGCCAACTCATTCATGACGAACAGCGATGCCGAAAACCACAACCAACCTGTTGGACCTGCGATGGTTCGGATGGCCGGATCAACTGGGGGCGGCGTCGAAGGATTCGCCGCTGGCAGCGGCGGGGGGATGGCTGGTGGCAGCGGCACCACCGGCAGCACGTCCTTGGCGGGAACCCACTCAACGGACGGATGCTGCCGAATTTTTGCCTCCAAAGTGATCTTTCCTGACTGCAGCAAGGCTCGCAGTTCGGCGTCGCTGATGGGGCCAAACTCCGAGTCTTCCTGCTTGTAATACCATTCTTCCATTTGTTTTCGGTTTACCCGATGTCTGGAATCGATGGAAGGCTTTTTCTGAGGAAGCCTGATTTTCTTTTATCGAATAGGAATCATGACGCTCGTTTCGGCGGCACGATGAAGAGCGGGACGGTGGCCTTGTGGCGGAGGGCGTCGATGGTGCTGCCGTGGATGATGTCGCCGATCAAGCGGTGACCGTGGGAGGCGAGGGCGATGAGGCTGACGCGCTCTTCGGCGGCGACTTTGAGGAGCTGCTCAGGAGGTTCACCGAGGACGAGGAGGATGTTGACGGTGAGGTTGGATTCGGAGCGTAGTTTGGCGGCGGTGGCTTCGAGGTAGCGCAGGTCCTGCTGCATCTCTTCGGATTCGGCGAGCTTGAGCTGGTCGAAGTTGCGCGCGGCCCAGCCGTCGGCGACGTGGACGAGGAGCAGCTCGCTTTGCATCAGCGTGGCGAGGGCGGTGACGGCGGGCAGCAGTTCCTGATCGGAAGCACCGGTATCGAGAGCGACAAGGATTTTACGGTACATGGCGTTAGATTCCGAGGGCGTTGATCCAGGACTGCGGTGCGAAGAAATCAAAGAGGAGCTTGAAGTTCAGCGCAATGATGACGGCAGCGCTGGCCCATGCGAGGACTTTGATCCACATCGGATTGGCGAAGCGGCCCATCTTGGCCTTTTCATCCGTGAAACGCAGCAGAGGCACGACGGCAAAGCTGAGCTGCATGGAGAGAATGACCTGGCTCCAGATGAGGAGATCGGTGGTTTTGTCCTCGCCATAGTAACCGATAATGCAGACGGCGGGAACGACGGCGATGAGGCGGGTGATCAAACGACGCAGCCAGGGCTTGAGGCGGATGTTGAGGAATCCTTCCATCACGATCTGGCCGGCGAGGGTGCCGGTGAGGGTGGAATTTTGCCCGCTGGCGAGCAGGGCCACGGCAAACAGCGTGCTGGCCACGCCAACCCCGAGCACGGGGCTGAGCAGCTTGTAGGCTTCTTGGATTTCCGCCACATCACTGTGCCCACTGGTGTGAAACGCGGCGGCTGCGACGATAAGGATGCCGCCATTGATGAAGAGCGCGAACATGAGCGCAAAAGTGGAGTCGATGGTGGCAAACTTGATGGCCTCGGCCTTGCCTTCGTCGTCGCGGGCGAAGTTGCGCGTCTGCACGATGGAGCTGTGCAGGTAGAGATTGTGCGGCATGACGGTGGCACCGAGAATGCCGATGGCGACGAAAAGCATTTCACGGTTTTTCAAGATGGCGGCGGAGGGCACAAAGCCGGCGGCGATGCCTGCGAGGTCCGGCTTGGCAAAGAACATCTCGGCGGCGAAACAGCCGCCGATGGTGAGAATGAAGGTGATGACGAGTGCCTCGACGTAGCGGAAGCCGCGGTTTTGCAGCAGCAGGACGATCATGACATCCAGCGTGGTGATGACGCAGCCCCAGACGAGCGGTATGCCAAAGAGCAGCTGCAATCCGATGGCGGAGCCGACGACCTCGGCGAGGTCGCAAGCGGCGATGGCCGCCTCACACAGGAACCAGAGGCCCCAGACGACCGGCCTGGAGTAGTGATCCCGGCAGGCCTGGGCGAGATCGCGGCCGGTGGCGACGCCGAGCTTTACGCACAGATGCTGCAGCAGGATGGCGATGAGATTTGAAATCAAAATGACCGACAGCAGCGTGTAGCCATAGCGCGCACCGCCGGCGAGGTCGGTGGCCCAGTTCCCGGGGTCCATGTAGCCGACGGAGACGAGGAAACCGGGGCCCGCGTAAGCCAGCATTTTGCGCCAGAACGATCCGTTCTTTGGAATCTGAATGGATCGGAAGACTTCAGGCAGAGAGTCCCCTCCCCGCGAGCGCCAGCCGGTGTCAGGAGTGTTTGCCATCGGTCGGGTGGATTGCATGAATGACGAAATGAGGCAGTCCCAGAGGGATTCGAAGCGAGTTTGTCATTGGGGTAAAATTAGTCTGGACTAAATTTCTTTGCAAGGGCGAATACTTTTTTCTTCATTGAAGACATCACCGCGTGCTCCACTTTCACCCAGCTCATGCCCCCCAAACGCAAGGAACATACCAGCCATCTCGGCTCGCCCGCCATCGAGGACTATCTCGAGCAGATTCACAATCTCATCGCCTCGAAAGGCTACGCCCGCGTGGTGGACATTGCTAAAAATCTGGGCATTTCACAGGCGAGCGTGACGAACATGATCCAGAAGCTCGATGCAGAGGGCTTTGTGGTTTACGAGCGCTACCGTGGGGTGATTTTGACCGAAGAAGGCGGCAAGGTCGGGGCGGAGATCGCGCGACGGCATGAGGTTTTGACGCGCTTGTTGGCAGGGTTCGGTCTCGATCCGAAAACGGTGCATGAGGATGTGGAAGGCATGGAGCACCACATCAGCCGCCAGACACTGGATGTTCTGACCCTCCTGATGGAGGAACTGGAGGGCAATGCGGTTTTGATGTGCAAACTGAAGGGCAAGCTGGAGGGGTTGGCCTGATTCAGCCGTAGGTGGGGGCACGGCTAAGGGATGGGCTCAGGAATATTGAGGAAAGATTTAAAAGCCTGTGATAGTCGGCATGACAACCTGTCGTTAAGTCAGGAAGTCGCCCCAATCATGCGCTGGTGCTTGTACATCCCGTCCCTCCTAATCCTGCTCACGTTCGGCGTAGAGTTGTGTGGAGTTGCGGTGGCGAAGGATACTGCCCGTCTGGCTTGCGTTTTTGAAGACGATGATGCGGACTTGAAGCAGTGCGGGCTGCGGGAGAATTCATGCACGGAATGCGATCCGTTGTTTCTGGGGGGACAGCAGGTGGTCGTCCGGCGGGTGAGGACAGAGTTAATTGCGCTGCGCAAAGGAGATGAAATGCCTCAAATTCAGGTTGGAGTCCGCCGACACCGATGGTTGTGCCGGGAGTGCTGCTGAAGAGCCGCCTGCTTCCGTCTGCGTTTTAGTCGCGGCTGAGCCGACCTGACCTCTGTCAATTCGTGCCGCAGTTCCTGTCTCCTAAGAAGTCAAATCCGCCAACCGTTAATACTAGCACACCATGAATGTTTCCCTTTCAATCCTTTTCAGTCTGCTGCTTGCCAGCGTGGCTTCTGCCGGCTCTGTCACACTCCTAGTCAAACCAGACAGTGAAAAAAAACCCGGCGACAAAACTAAACCAGATGTCACGCGCGCAGTTTGGCTCAATGTGCACGTTACCAACTCCACTGGCACCAAGCTTGATGGAGTGACGCTGAAATGGTCCTTGTATTCCGCCAGCCTCCGGCGCGGCGCGGACACCATCGCGGTGGAGAAATCCGGTGAAATGAAAATCACCGTGGATGCCAACGGCAGGTACGTGGACGTCCCTACGCCCAAGGTGACTTTTACCACTATTCCGTACCATACAGTGCGCAAAGGCAGGAGTTCCCAGGTAGTCGAAGCGTCAGGAAAGAAATACCATGGCTATCATGTGCAGGTCATTAGTGGTGACACTGTTCTTGGGGAATCCTTCAGCGAGTCGGTTAAGAAGGAGATCAAGTAATCTTGGTCGGCACCCTGGCAGTCACATCCTGAATGGAAGCTGGCTGGGCGCTCTGAGTTGACCTGATCTCTGTCAATTCGTGCCACAGTTTCTGTCTCCTTAGAGGTCAAAATTACCAACCTTATTACACCATACCCTATTACACCATGAATGCATCACTTTCAATCCTTTGCAGCCTTCTGCTTGCCAGTGTAGCCTCGGCCGGTTCCGTCTCGATTGTCGTTAAACCAGAGAAAGAAAACAAATCCATCGACAGGAAAAAAGAAGAATACACCACCGCTAATTGGCTCAGTTTGCGCATCACCAATTCCTCCAACACCAAGCTGGAAGGGGTGACGCTGAAATGGTCCTTGTATGCCTCCAACCTCCGGCGCGGTGCGGACACCGTTTCAGTTGAAAAATCCGGCGAAATGAAAATCACCGTGGACGCCAGCGGCAGGTACACGGACGTCACCACTCCCAAGGTGTCTTTTGTCTATACTCGCATGCATACCGAACGTAGCGGCAGAAGAAGCACGAAGACCGTCGAGGAGTCAGGAAAGAAATATCATGGCTTTCATGTGCAGGTGATTAATGGTGACACAGTTCTTGGGGAAGCCGTCAGTGAGTCAGTGAAGAAGCAGCTCAAATAATCCTTTTCGCCCCCCCCTTGCAGTCACACTGTCCTGGATGGAAGCTGGTCGGGTGCCCGGAGCCGACTTGATCTCTGCCAATTCGTGCCGAAGTTCCTGTCTCCTTAGAGGTCAATTCCATCCACTGTATCCCACCATGAATGTTTCCCTTGCAATCCTTTTCAGCCTGCTGCTGACCGGCGTGGCCTCTGCTGGTGCGGTCCAGCTTGTCGTCAAACCATTCAGTGAAAACAAAACCGCTGACAAGAAACAAGCCCAAGTCACCCGCACTTATGCGCTCAATGTGCGTGTCACCAACACGACCGGCACCAAGCTGGACGGGGTGACGCTGAAGTGGACCTTTTATGCCGCCAACCTCCGCCGTGGTACGGACAGCACCGTGGTCGAAAAATCCGGCGAAATGAAGCTCAGCGTGGATGCCAGCGGCAGGTACACAGATATTGTCACTCCCAAGGTGGCTTTTGTCTATACTCCCATGCACAGCCAACGTTCAGGCAGGAGCAGCACGACCGTTGAGGAGTCAGGGCACCGCTATCGCGGCTTTTATGTGCAGGTGCTGAGTGGTGACACCGTTCTCGGGGAGGCCATTAGCAACGAAGCCCTGCGCAAGCAGCTCAAATAATCCTTGCCCCCTTGACGTCACAGTTCTGGATGAAATCTGTTCGGGTGCTCGGAGCCGGTCGGGCCTCAAAACTGGTGCCATTGAATATACGGGAGTTTGGCGGCGTCTTTAGAGTTCACGCGTGGCCACTTTCCTGTTAATAGTGCAAAATTGTGGAAAATCTGCCTGCAATCTCCAGCCCATGATCATCCCATTCTCGCCAATTTATCGCATTCAGCTCAACTGGCGCAGCAAGTCTCATCCGAGTTTTGTTGAGATGAGGGTTGCGTCACATGAAGAGTCTGTCAGGTGCCAGTATTCATTCGACGAACTGCCAATTTTGGCGAATCGCCGTCATTTATTGCGCGGCGTCGAAACATTCGTATCCTCCCTATCCTCCTGTCCTTGATGTCGCCACGATTTTCATGAAAACCTGTTTATATCTGCTACTGCTGGTGCATTGCCTGGCACTGCGGTCTGTCGCAGGGGTTGATTCAACCGCGACGGAAGCCCCCGAGGGGCCTTCTGCCGAACGGCTGGCGGAACTCACCAAGCACTCCGCCGAGCGGAGGCCGATCAAGCTGGAGGATTACCTGAGCAAGGTGGTTTCCTCAAACCTCGCGTATGCGGCCCAGCGTTACAATGTGACGGTCGCAGAGACGGTGGTCGCAGCCGCGAAGCTCTTCCAAAACCCGGTGCTGCAGGTTGGCTCTGGTGGTCATGACATGACGTATTATGGGAGGCAGGAATTGCCGGGCACCTACCAGTTTATGATCTCCCAAACCTTCGAGCTGGGTGGCAAAAGGTTCAAACGGTGGCTGGTGGCCCGGAAAAATTATGCGGCGACTTCCGCCACGCTCCAGAGTTTCCTGCAGAACCTGCGGCTGGACGCCTCTGCTGCCTATGCCGATGCGATTGTGCTGGGGAAGATGGCGTCGCAGTTCCAGCGCACCGCCACTCTGCTGCGCGAGTTGCTGCTGGCCCAGGGGGAGCGGCAGAAGGCAGGCGACATCAGTGATGTGGACTTGCTGCAGACGCGGGTGGAAGTCCGCCAGTTCGAGGCGGAACTGCTCAATGCGCAGGCGCAGGCCACGAATGCAGAACTGGAACTCAATGCCTTTCTTGGGCCGCAGTATTCCAGCATCCACTGGTATCCGGTGGGAACTCTGGATGTCACACCGCAAAGCACAGGATTCGTCAAAGTGCTGACCAGCGCTATTTTGAACCGGCCAGACCTCGTTGCTTTGCGCCACCTGCGTGATGCCGCACTGGCAAACATCAATCTGGAAAAAGCCAAGCGTGTTCCAGATGTGAATATCGGTGTCGGCTGGATTCGCAGCACCTCATCGTACAACGATACCAACCCGCAGCCCCTCTACAATATGGGGGCGTGGCAGATTTCCGTGCCACTGCCGGTCTGGAACCGTAACAAGACCGGCATTGACGCTGCCAAGGCGGGGGCAAGCCAGTCGCAACTGCAACTCGATGATGCCGAGGTCCAGGCTGCGGTGGATGTCCGTCAGGCAATCTCCCTTTACGGCATCGCTCACGAGCGGGTGGACCTTTATCAAAGCGGCGTGCTGAAGGATGTCGATGACGCCTTGCAAAAACGGGTGATCAGCTACAAACGCGGTGACTCATCGCTGCTGGAACTGCTGGATGCACAGCGCAAGGCCAATGAGGTCTGGATGAGTTTTTACAATGCGCAAATCGACCACGTCCGGGCGGTCATCGATCTGAACCGCTCGACCGGCATGTGGATCTCCCATTTCTGACCCCATGTGCTTGTCGTCTTTCGTGCTGCTGTTGAATAAGCGTGAGTTCTGCTGCGTCTTTAGAGTTCACGACGGGCAGTCTACCTATTAACCCTGGATGAATTTGGAAAATCCGTCTGCAATTCTCGGCCAATGACCTTCTCAATTCCGTCAACTTCCCGCATTCAACTCAACTGGTGCAGCAAGCCTCAAGCGGGTCTTCTTGGGGTGGGCACAATGCAAGATGAAGAGTCTGTCAGGTGCCAGTATTCATTCGACGAACGGATCATTTTGGCGAATCGCCCTCGTCTATTGCGTGGCGTCGAAACTTTCGTATCCTCCCTACCCGCCTGTCATTGATGACGCCACGATTTTCATGAAAACCTGTTTTTATCTGTTACTGCTGATGCCCTGCCTGGCACTGCGGGTCGCCGCAGGGGATGCTCCAGCCGTGACGCAAGCCCCCGCAGGACCGTCTGTGGTGCCGCCCGCGCCTGCAGGACCGTCGGCCGCAATCCCTCCCCCAGCCGGGCCGACTGCCGACCGGCTGGCGGAACTCACCAAGAACTCCGCCGAGCGGAAGCCGATCAAGCTGGAAGACTACCTGGACAAGGTGGCTGCCTCAAATCTGGCGTATGCGGCCCAGCGGTACAATGTGACGATTGCCGATACGGTGGTGGCCGCCTCCAGACTCTTTCAAAACCCGGTGTTGCAGTTCAGCGGTGCGCATGACTTGACGTATTATGGGAGGCAAGAACTGCCGGGCTACTACCAGTATGTGATGTCCCAAACCTTTGAATTGGGTGGCAAAAGAACCAAGCGGTGGCTGGTGGCCCGGAAAAATTATGCGGCGACTTCCGCCACGCTGCAGAGTTTCCTGCAGAACCTGCGGCTGGACGCCTCTGCTGCTTATGCCGACGCGATCGCCCTGGGAAAGGTGGCGATGCAGTTCCAGCGCACCGCCACTCTGCTGCGCGAGTTGCTGCTGGCCCAGGAGGAGCGGCAGAAGGCTGGCGACATCAGTGATGTGGACTTGCTGCAGACGCGGGTGGAAGTCCGCCAGTTCGAGGCCGAACTGCTCAATGCGCAGGCGCAGGCCAATAATGCGGAACTGGGACTCAATGCCTTTCTGGGGCCACGGTTTTCCAGCACCCACTGGTATCCGGTGGGAACCCTGGATGTCACCCCGCAAACCACCGAGCTGTTTAAACTGCTGTTCAGCGCCATTCGGAACCGGCCAGACCTGATTGCCCTGCGCCACCTGCGTGATGCGGCACTGGCAAGCATCAGTCTGGAGAAAGCCAAGCGTGTTCCAGATGTTAATGTGGGGGCGGGCTGGATGCGCAGCACCTCATCTTACAACGATACTTCTCCGCAGCCCCTCTACAACATGGGGGTGTTGCAGCTTTCCATGGCACTGCCGATCTGGAACAGGAACAAAACCGGCATCGCAGCCGCCAATGCCCAGGCAAGCCAGGCGCAACTGCAGCTTGACGATGCCGAGGTCAAGGCCGGGGTGGCGGTGCGTCAGTCACTCTCCCTGTTCGGCAGCGCCCACGAGCGGGTGCGCCTATATCAAAGCGGTGTGCTGAAGGATGTGGATGCTGCTTTGGAGAAGCGGGTGCTCAGCTACAAACGTGGCGCCTCTTCGCTGCTGGAACTGCTGGATGCGCAGCGCAAGGCCAATGAGGTCTGGATTAGTTTTTACACAGCGCAGATCGACCATGCCCGGTCGGTCATCGAACTGCACCGCTCGGCAGGCATCTGGCTCGTTCATTTTTGACCCCTATTACACCATGCATATCGTCAAACACTCATGGCTTCTGGTGCTGCTGCTCGCGGCCTGCAAACCCGCTCCTGTCATCCAGCCGGATCCTTATCCGATCAAACTCGAGAATAACACGCTGCATTTCACGCCGGGAGATCCGCAATTGAAGGCGCTGGTGGTCGAGCCAGCCAAGGAAAACGACAAAGTAATGCTGCACCTGACTGGCAAGCTGGTTTGGAATCAAGACTCCACCACGAATGTCTTTTCCCCGCTGGCTGGCCGCGTTGCCAGCATCAAAGGCGAGCGTGGGCAAAAGGTTCAGGTGGGGGATGAGCTGGCGCGCATCACCTCCCCGGATTTCGGTCAGGCCCAGGCAGATGCGGCCAAGGCGGAGTCGGATCTGGTGCTGTCCAAACAGGTGCTGGACCGCACCCAAGAGCTGGTCACGAAAGGGGTGCTGCCACAAAAGGAACTGGATGCGGCAAACACGGCCTATCTCGACAACAAATCCGACCGTGATCGCGCGGTGGAGCGGCTCACTGTCTGGGGCGGAAAAGGCCGAGATGTGGATGGCGCGTTTGTGCTCAAAGCGCCCATGGCGGGGATCATTGTGGACCGCAATGTGCAGCCCGGGCAGGAGATCAGAACCGACTCGATTCTGGCCAACACGGCCGAGGCTGCTGCGCCATTGTTCATCATCTCTGATCCGGAATCTCTCTGGGTGCATCTGGATGTAAGCGAACAGGATTTGTCCAATTTGCAGGTGGGGCAGAAGCTGGAGATACGTTCAAGAGCCTACGGTGACCGGATGTTCCCGGGCACCTTGACCGTCATCGGACAGTCGCTGAATCCCGACACGCGTACCGTTGTGGCAAAGGGCAAGGTGGCAAACCCGGAAAAACTCCTCAAGGCTCAGATGTACGTGAATGTGAATGTGATCACCCAGGTTCCCAAGATGCCACTGGTGCCTCTCAAGGCGGTCTTTTTGCGCGACGCCAAGCCGTGGGTTTTTGTGCGCAAATCTGAGAGCGTGTTCGAAATGCGGAAGATCACCACGGCTGCGGAGGATATTGGATATGTGTTTGTCAGCCAGGGGCTGAAGACCGGTGAAGAAGTGGTCGATGAAGGAGCGCTCGTGTTGGAGAGCATTCTTGACGATAATACCAGCACGGCCAATCCGGGTGCAGACAACGTCCAACACTGATACACATGGGCACGCTCACAAAATACGTTCTTAAACACCGGCCGGTCGCCTTGGCCCTGATGGTGCTGTTTGTGCTGGCCGGTGCACTGGCAATGAATCGATTGCCGGTGGAGGCCTATCCCGACGTCACCAATGTTTCGGTGCAGATCATCACCCTGCTGCCCGGGCGTGCAGCAGAGGAGGTGGAGCGACTTGTTACCATCCCAATTGAGAATGCCATGAACAGCATTCCCAACCGGTCCTCGATCCGTTCCGTTTCTCTCTTCGGTCTCTCGCAGGTCACCATCGTCTTTGAGGATAACGCGGACCGCGCCTACTGCCGGAACATGGCCTTCCAGCTGCTTTCCTCCGTCAGCCTGCCGCCGGATGCGGACGCACGTCTTTCCCCTGATACGACCCCTGTGGGAGAGATTTACCGTTACACGCTTGATGCCCCCAGGAGCATGCCCTTGACGGAAGTGCGGGCTCTGCAGGACTGGGTGGTTGAGCGTCAGCTCCGCACCGTGTCCGGAGTGGTGGATGTCGTGGGCTTTGGGGGCGCCACCAAGCAGTATCAGGTCCAGATCGATCCGATGAAACTGTTGTCGTACGACATCTCGCTGCGCCAGGTGCTCGACGCGCTCTCCGCAGGAAATAAAAATGCGGGAGGCGCCTACATTGAGCATGGACCGGAAATGTTTATTGTTCGAGGCCTTGGCTTTGTTCAGAGTCTTGAAGACATCGGGCTGATTGCGGTGGATTCGCGTGGCGGCACTCCCATTCGAATCAAAGACCTTGGCCGCGTTCTTTTTGGTGAACAACTGCGCCTGGGACGTGTGGGGCGCAGCATTCCCGCCGAGCATTTTGAGCTTGATGACGCTGTCGAGGGGATTGTCATGCTGCGGAAGGGTGAAAACGCTTTGCAGGTGCTGGAGGGGGTGCGGGCCAAAATTGAGGTCATCAACAGCAAGTTTCTGCCGCATGGCGTTCACACTCACCTGCATTACGACCGCACCAACCTGATTGATCGAACGCTGCACACGGTGCATAAAAACATGGCGGAGGGCATCGGCTGTGTGCTGCTGGTGCTCATTCTTTTCCTGGGTCTTGGCAACGTGCGCTCCGCTCTGGTCGTGGCCGCCGTGGTGCCATTGTCCTTGATGGGTGCGTTTCTCATGCTGGATCTGCGCGGCATCCCGGCCAATCTCATTTCCATGGGGGCCATCGACTTTGGCATCATTGTGGATTCCTCGGTGGTGGTCATTGAGAACCTGCTGCGTCTGATGCACGAACGGCGGGAGAAAAAGGAATCTTTGTTCAAGCTCCTGCCGATGTCGGTGGCCCAGATGGGGCGGCCAATCCTTTTCTCCAAGGCTATTCTGCTCCTGGCTTTCCTGCCGCTGCACACCATGCAACGGGTGGAGGGCAAGATCTTCAAGCCGATGGCGCTCACGCTGACCTTTGCGCTGATTACTGGCACCATCATGGCTCTGACCATTGTGCCGCTGCTGGCCAGCTATGCCCTCAAAAAGGATGCAGGTGAGGAGGAATCTCTCGTCGTACGCATTCTCTTGCGCATCTATCGCCCGACCATTGACTGGGCGCTCAGGAACGGCAAGTTGGTTATCTGTGGCGTTATTACCATGCTCGTCATTGCGGGGACGGTGTTCGTCCATCTTGGCACCGAGTTCCTGCCCAAGCTGGACGAAGGGTCATTGTACATACGCACCTATCTGCCGCAGACCATTTCTCCCTCTGAATCAGCCAAGATGGTCAGACGCATTCGAAATGTACTGGCTTCCTTCCCTGAAACGAAATCCGTCATCAGTCAGAACGGCAGGCCGGATGATGGCACGGATGTGAACGGTTTTGACGTCAGCGAGTACACGGTTGATTTGATCAACCGTGAAGATTGGAAAACTGCGGTGGATAGAAATGGCCTTGTCCTGGCCATGAAGAAAAAGCTGCTGACCGAAGTGCCGGGTGCTCAATACAATTTCAGTCAGATGATCGAGGATAACGTCAACGAGGCCGTCTCCGGGGTGAAATCCGAACTCAGTGTCAAAATTTTTGGAGATGAGCCTCCCATGCTGCAAAAAATTGCCGATCAGATCGTGGATATTCTCAAAACCGTTCAAGGCTCTGCAGACGTCAACACGGAACGGTTGCTGGGGCAGCCTCAAGTGCAAATTGCTGTGGACCGGTCTGCCATTTCCCGTGCTGGCCTGTCCATGATGGATGTGCAGTCGGTCATCGAAACCTCCATGGGTGGGTCCATTGCCTCCAAGGTGCTGGAAGGTGAGCGCACTTTTGATCTCGCGGTCAAAATGATCCCACGCTCGGTTGCGAGCCTGGATGGAATCCGCCGCATCCCCATTACGGGTTCGGGTGGTGAACGACTCACCTTGGGTGCCTTGGCGTCTGTCGATGTAAAGCCTGGTTTTGCCCGCATTTATCGTGAAGAAAACTCCCGGTTAACTGCGGTGAAGCTGGCGGTGCGTGGGCGCGACTTGGGAACACTGGTGGCGGAAGCGCAGGAAAAGGTCAATGCCCAGGTGGTTTTGCCTCCCGGATTCCGACTGGAATGGACCGGTGCCTTTGAAAACCAGCAGCGAGCCGTGAAGCGCTTGAGTGTTGTTGTACCGATCACGCTCATTGCCATTTTCTTCCTGCTTTTCACGGCCTTTGACTCCGTGAAACTCGCCACCCTGATTCTGCTCAATGTGCCCTTTGCTGCAGTTGGCGGTATTCTTGTCCTCCCCATGGCTGGACTGACCTTGTCCGTCTCCGCCCTGGTTGGTTTCATTGCTTTGTTTGGGGTCTCGGTCCAGAACGGCGTTCTCATGGTCGAACGAATACGCGAGATGCGCAAAGAGGGCCTGCGCATGGCCGAGGCCGTGCGCGAAGGTGCCATCAGTCGAGTACGGCCCATTGTGATGACTGCTGCCATGGCTGCCTTGGGCTTGCTGCCCGCCGCTTTGTCACACGCTGTCGGTGCCGAAACTGCTCGTCCGTTTGCCTGTGTTATTATTGGGGGACTCATGACCGACACCTTCCTGGCGCTCTTCATCCTGCCCATCCTTTACCCCTTGTTTGATCGAGGAGATGACGGGCTGCATAGCAGCTATGCCCTCATTGAGCAGCCGGCGCATCAGCCTTTCCTGTCTTTGCACAAGAAGAAAAAACCCCAAGAACCTGAAAAGCCCGATTCAACCGCCGGCTGAGGCGGGCTTTTTTGCCGCTGGAATTTTCTCAACAGACGTGTTAAGGTTTTGTTCCTCGACCTGAAATGTACGTCCATCGCCATCATTCCACGCCTTTAACCAGGCTGGTTCATGTGCTGCTGCTGCTTGGCTGGCTGTTTTCTTCTCACGGAGTTGCACCTGCCCTCTGCCTGGCGGCGGCGTTGATGGATGGTGATCATGCGGTCAAAGTGGGACTTTCCAAGGAAGGGGCTCTGACCGTGGTGCTTTCCCATGCGGGCAAATCCCCCGCTGAACTCACGCATCATGAACATAACACCCTTTGCCGGGTGTTGGTCGCTTTTGCTGTAACGCCTGAATCCGCCGGGTCGGATCATATTCTGGCCTTCAAGCCGGTGGATGATGCGTCTCGCATCCAGCGACTCCTGCTGAGAACGCCGGGCATTGTCAAAATGACGGTGCCTGCGCTGATTCTGGCCTGTGACCGCACCCAGGCGTCCGCTGCCGACTGTGCGGCGGCTGGACGTGTGCAGCGGCGCGCGTGGTCGCATGGACTGGCGCTGAAGTCGGGCCGGACGGTCATGCGTTGTTGAGAAGCAAGGGACTGCCTATCCGGGTCCGCATGCGCGGACATAGCGGGCAATGGATGTGGAAAAATTCACATTGCCCATGATTCGCCACCTGTTTGTTGCCCATGCTTCATGAAATCTCCTCATTTATTTGTTTGTTTGTTTGTTGGTCTCCTGCTGCCCGCCCGCGGCGGTACCGAGTCGGTCTCAGTCAACTCGCTCGTTCTCAAGGCGCTCGCCACACACCCTGAGCTGCGGTATTACGAGGCGCAAATTGATGTCGCCCGAGGCGGCAAGACCAAGGCGGGCGAGATTAAAAACCCCGAGCTGATGGTGGGGCTGGGCAACTGGCACTATCGTGATCTCTCCAATGGCGTGATTGGCGACGGCCCAACCTGGGCGGTGCAGCTCACGCAGACGTTCGAGTGGCCGGGCCGCATCTCCCTGCGCAAGGCCATCGCGCAAAAAGACATCGAGCTGGCTCAGCTCGGATTCACGCAGTTCCGTGCCGCGCTGGCGGGCCGGGTGCGCACTGTCTCGTGGAAACTGCTCGCAGCCCAGGAGCAGACCCGTGCGGCCGAGGAGGTGGCGAAGCGCTTTCAGAACCTCGCGGCCGTGCTGCTGCAGCGTGATCCTGCTGGTGCTGCACCGCGTCTGGAAGCCCGCATCATCCAGGCCAATGCGCTCACGATTGGCGCAGAAGCCACGCAGGCACGCAACGATCTTGCCGCCGCCCGCTTTGAGTTGAATCAACTGCTGGGGGAAAGAGCGGATCATCCGCTGGATGTGCGCATGGAAAACATCGTCCTCAATCCAGCGCCGCCCATCGATGTGCTGCTGACCGAAGCGCGGCATAAAAATTTCACACTGCGCGCCCGCTTCCTGGACGTGGAGCAGCAGGGCTACCATGTGGATCTGGCCAAAAATGAGCGCTGGCCCTACATCACCCTGCAGCCCTACATGCAGAACCAGACCAACCCGATCAGCGCTTCGCGGGAAACTCAGATTGGCATCGGCGTGGCCATTCCGCTGCCGGTATGGAACCGCAACAAGGGGGCCATTGAAGCGGCGGAGGCCAGGCAGGTGCAGGCAGGGGTCATGCTCACGGCGCAGATGCGCCAGCTTGAGCGGGACGTCGCCTCACAGGCCAGTCATTACCGCATTTACGTCGAGCAGCTGATGCAGCTTCCTGCGGATACGCTGGAAAGCTTTCGCAAGGCAGCTGCGGAGGCTGATGAGCACTATCGTCTGGGCGCGCTGCCACTGTCAACGTACACCGAGCTGCAGCGCCAGTATCTATCCTCCGTCAAAGCCGTGCTGACCGCGCAGTTGGGCGCGGTGGACGCACGGCTGCAGCTTGAGCAGCTCACGGGCGGGAGCTTGGACAAGTAGGCCGAGCCGCATATCACACCCAATTTTTTGCGGCCATGCTCCATTTCATTCTCGATTTCTCCGTCCGTCAGCGTGCCCTCGTGCTGCTGGGGGCTTTCGGCCTGCTCGGTGCAGGATTGTATTCGCTGATGCACCTGCCCATCGATGCGGTGCCGGATCTCACCGGCCCGCAGGTGCAGGTGAACGTGGCGGTGCCAGCCCTGGCGCCTGAGGAGTCCGAGCGCGCCGTCACCCGGCCCATTGAAATGGCGCTTTCTGGGATGCCTGGTGTGCTGGACTCGCGTTCGCTCACGAAGTTTGGCCTCAGCCAGGTGACGATTCTATTTGGAGACGACTCGGACATTTTCCGCGCACGTCAGCTCGTCACCGAACGTCTTACCGGCGTGATGCGTGATTTGCCCCAGGGCAGCTCGCTCAGCCTTGCCCCCATCAGCACCGGACTCGGCGAAATTTTCTACTACACGCTGCATTGGAAGAAAGGCGCCAAGGAGCGGCCTGCGGATGAACGTGAAGGTCTCATGCGGCTGTGGGAGACGCATGAATACATCGTGAAACCGCACCTGCGGGTGGTGCAGGGCGTGGCGGAGATCAACAGCAACGGCGGCCATCAGCGGCAGGTCACCGTGGAGCCGATGCTCGACAAACTGAAGGCTGCGAACATGACCGTGGGCGAACTCGCCGCCATCATCCGGGGCAATGTCGAAAACGCCGGCGGCGGAGTGATCAATCGAGATGGCGAGCAGCTCACCATTCGCAGCGTGGGGCGTGTGACTACTGCCGAGGAAATCGCCAGGCTGCCGATCAAGTTTGGTGCCGCCATTGAGCCGATGCGGGTGCAGGATGTTGCCAAAGTGCAATGGGGCACCGGGTTTCGCGGTGGCGCGGCTACCATGGACGGCGAGGAAGTCGTTCTTGGGACGGTGATGATGCTCATGGGGCAGAACGCACGCGTGGTCTGCCACCGTGTCGCACCACGGCTTGAAGAACTGCGCGAGAAGCTGCCTGCGGGGATGGATTTGACCGTCGTGTATGAGCGTTCCGATCTCGTTGAGGCAACCGTGGGCACAGTGGAGAAAAACCTCGTGGAAGGTGCGGTGCTCGTCATCATCGTGCTGCTGGTGCTGCTCGGAAACTGGCGTGCGGCGTTGATCGTGGCGCTGGCCATTCCGCTGTCGTTCCTCTTTGCCATCTGCGGCATGCTGCAGGGGGGCTGGTCCGGTAATTTGATGAGCCTGGGGGCGGTCGATTTCGGTCTCATCATCGATGGTGCCGTGGTCATGGTTGAAAACATCGTCCGCAGGCTCGGCGTCAAACAGCATCACCTTGGCCGCAGGCTGACTCATGAAGAGCGCTCGCGCGAAGTGCTCGCGGGCAGCAAGCAGATGGCCAGTCCGATGTTCTTTGGGGTGCTCATCATCACCATTGTTTATCTGCCGATTCTCACGCTCACCGGCATTGAGGGGAAGATGTTTCGCCCCATGGCGGTGACGGTGATTTTTGCGCTCGCCGGAGCCTTGCTGCTGGCGCTGACGCTCATGCCCGCGATGTGCTCGTTTTTCCTCGGGGGCGACATTGCCGAAAAGGAGAACTGGATCATCGTGGGACTCAATCGCGTGTTTCAGCCCATGCTGCGTGCGGCCATCAAGCTGCGCTGGGTGGTGGTGCTTTTGGCCGTCGCCTTCTTTGCCTTCTGCGGCTGGCGGTTTATCACGCTGGGGGCTGAATTCGTGCCCAAGCTGGACGAAGGCTCCATTGCGGGAATGATTTACCGCAAGGTCGGCATGAACCTCACAGAGTCGCTGCATGAGGATTTGGTGCTTGGCAAAATGGTGCGTGAAAAGTTCCCCCAGGTCACCTGCTTCTTCTCCCGCAGCGGCACCAGCGAGGTCGCCACCGATCCGATGCCGCCCAATGAGACCGACTTCTACATTTTCTACACTCCCGTCTCCGAATGGCCCAAAGGCCCTGGCCTGCCCAGCAACAAGGAGGAACTGTGCGCCGCCATTGAGAAGGAGGCGCTCAGCGAGCATGATGACCAGTCCATCGAGTTCGGCCAGCCGATTGAGACACGCTTCAATGAAATGATGGAAGGCACCAAGGCCGAGCTGGCAGTGCGCATCTACGGCATTGACTTTGATTTGCTCGAAAAGCTCGCGGGCCAGATTCGTGACATCATCAACTCGACACCGGGAGGTGCTGCAGAGCTGGAAACGAATGGCCGCACCAGCACCGTCGTCATGCAGGTGAAGCGTGAGATTCTCACCAAATACAATGTACCGCTGGCCGAACTCAATCATGCCGTTTCCGCCGGACTCGGCGGCGAGGTGTCCGGTCAGGTGGTCGAAGGCAACCGCAAGCGCGACATCGTGGTGCGTCTGCCGGAAGAGGAGCGTGCCAAGGAGGAGATGATGAAGAGTTTGCCGCTGCGAGTGGGTGACTTCGGGATGCTCACGCTTGGCGATGCCGTCGATATTCGCACGGAGAAAACCGTCGAACCGATCCGCCACAGCCGCACGCAACGGCGTGCCGCTTTGCTGGTGAACGTCGTTGGCGGCCGTGACATGGAAGGCTTTGTCAATGAAGCGACCGCGCGGATCAAAAAAGAAGTGACGTTTCCCGAAGGGTACAGCTTCGAGTTTGGCGGGACGTTTGAAAACCTGCAGGAGGCACGGGCACGTCTTGCCATCGTGTTGCCCACTGCGCTGGCGCTCATTCTCATGCTCATCTTCTTCGCCTTTGGCAGCATCCGGCAGACCTTGCTGGTCGCCACGGGCATCCCGCTCGCGTTGACCGGCGGCATCATAGCGCTCTGGCTGCGGGGCATGCCCTTCAGCATCACGGCGGCAGTTGGTTTCATCGCCTTAAGCGGTGTGGCTGTGCTTAATGGACTCGTGCTGGTCAACTACTTCAATGAGCTGCGTGAAGAAGGCATGAGCGTGCGTGATGCCGTGCTCAATGGCGTCGCCACTCGATTGCGCCCCGTGATGATGACGGCACTCGTGGCCGCGCTCGGTTTCGTACCCATGGCTCTGGCCCATGGGGCGGGAGCGGAGGTCCAGCGCCCGCTTGCCACCGTCGTCATCGGCGGCATCATCAGTTCAACATTGCTCACGCTACTGCTGCTGCCGATGCTTTATGACTGGATCGAGCGCAAGCCTAAAGCAGAGTGATCAGATCAACGCTGCAATGGGAACACCACGTTTGGCACCAGTGCCACCATAGATGTTGAAACTGCCGCCACTTCCAGCGGAGATGGTTTCCTGCGGCGGGACGCCGAGCAGCGCACCAATGGTGGCGTGGAAGTCGAGGACTGTGGCCGGGTTTTCGATCACCTGGTTGCCGGTTTCATCGGTCTTGCCATAAGCCTGGCCGCCTTTGACGCCGCCACCAGCGATGAACGAGGAAAACGCGATGGGGTGGTGCCCGCGTCCGGTACCCTCGATCTTGGGGCCGCGGCCAAACTCGGTGGTGAGCACCACCAGCGTGCTTTCCAGCAGGCCAAGTGTCTCCAAATCTTCCAGCAGGGTGCCAACAGCATTGTCCACACGGCTGGCGAGGTATTCAACCTTCAGAAAGTTGTCCTCATGCGTGTCCCAGCCACCGAGTTCGATCTCGACGAACTTGGTGCCGCGCTCGACGAGCCTGCGTGCCAGCAGCACACCCTGGCCGAAGTAATCGTTGCCGTAATCCTCCAGCACCCGGCTCTTCTCCTTGGTGAGGTCAAAGGCATCGAGGTCCTTGCTGGTCATGAGCTTGATGGCGTCGGCATACACATCGGCATGCGCTTTGACATCCGCCATGGGGTAGCGGGAAAGGAAGTCGCCGTTGAGTTTTTCGGCGAGGCCGCTGCGTTTGCGCAGATTGGTCATGGAGTCGCCGTTTTGCAGCTGGGTGTGTTCCAGGCCTTTGCTGGCATCCAACACCGGCACCGGGGCATAGCGTGCATCCATGAATCCGCTGCCGGGATGCCCGGCGAGACCCGCGAGGCGGATATAAGGCGGCAAGGTGGAATGTCCCTGCGTAACCTGCCGCGCCACCCAGGCACCGAGCGCCGGATGGCGCACCGAGGCGGACATCTCGTAACCTGTGAGCACTTTGTACACGCCCGGTTCGTGGGCGCCCTGAGTGTGATGCAAGGAGCGGACCACGGCGATTTTTTTGCCATGTTCCGCCAGATTGGGAAAGTAGCCGGAGATTTGCAGATCCGGCGACTTGGTCTTGATGGTGCGCACCGGGCCTTGGTGACCGGCGGGTGCATCGGGCTTCGTATCGAAGGTGTCGATGTGGCTCATGCCGCCGCGCATGTTGAGATAAATGACGTGGCTGGCAAACTTCGGCGTGCTCGTTTCCAAGGCACGTGCGAGGCCCATGGGTGGCACCAAACTGACGCCGAGGCAGGTGCGGGCCATGCCGGTGATGAATTGACGACGGGAGACGTCATCGAACTGGTTCAAGGAGTGCTTCATAAAGTGAGGTGGTTATTTTTGAAACATGAATTCGGCGGTGGAGAGCAGTGTGCGGGCAAGCGCCTTGGCATTGCGTGTGTCACCCAGGGCTTCCTTGCAGGTGTCGAGCTCGGCCTGCGTCGGCTCACGTGTCAGCACGGCCAGGAAGGCACCGCGCGCGACTTCTTTCACATTGTTAAGTCCCCGCAGACTGTCGGACAACGGACTGCCGGAACGCGCGACATGGTCGAAGAAATCGCTGTTCAGCATGAGCAGCGCTTGTGGCACCGTGGAGGAGCTCCACCCATCGCCGATGAACTCGCGGTTGCCCTGGCCGAACATGCGCAGGAAGTGGCCATCAGGCGTGGGCTGCGGCAGTTCCGAGGCGCGCTCCAGACCACCACCGGCAAACTCGCGTGCCATTTCTTTGCGCAGGCGTGTGCGGCGTTCTTCCAGCTTCATTTCGCGTTCTTCCTTGCTCACGATTTTGCGTGCCACTGCAGTGACTTCACTGGCCTTTTTGGCAGTCACGGCGGCTTCGAGTTCGGCGACACCGGGCGGATCGAAATTCAGCTTCACATCGAGATCCTTCACAGCCAGAGCCATCATGGAGTCCCAGACCTGCTCAGCCGTCAATCGGCGCAGCACCGGGCCGGGGAAGCGGTAGGCAGCGGTGGCATCCAGCGGTGGCAGCCCGGCTTCGCGCTGGTAGGCGCGGGTGAGGCAGAAGATGCGCAGGATCTGGCGCACGTCGTACTTTGAATCACGCACGACATTGACGAGATACTGGGCCAGATCCGGGTTGGCACAGTCGGCGATTTCGCGCACCTGATCGACCCGGCCGGCGAACGGCAGGCCAAACAAATTGGCCCACAGGCGGTTGGCCAGAGTGAGAGCGAAGCGCGTGTTGTTTGGGGAGGTGACCCATGCGGCAAGAGTTTCCGCAGGCCGCGCACCCACAGGGGGGGATTCGCCGTAGAGTACGGCGGCGGGGAGCAGTTCGCCGGGTTTGCCATCAGGGTATTGGTAATCGTCCGGAAGCTTGGCTTGATGGCCTTCGCCATTGACCACACCCGCGCCGCCAGCAGCGCGTTGCAGCGCCAGCAGGGCATCGCGGATGCGCTGGTTTTTTTGCTGCCGCTCGTAGTCCATCTGGCCCTTTGCCTTCGACATGCGGTTGTAGCGTTCGGCGGCTTCGCGGATGGCCTTGCCAGAGACTTCACCCACGGCGTCATCTTTCGATGCAGTGGTGATGCCGGAGGTCCAAGCGAGGAATTGGTGGTAGTCCTTTCGCGTCCAGCGGCTGTAAGGATGGTCGTGGCACTGCGCACAGGAAATTTGCGTGCCAAGAAAAAGGGTGGCGGTGCTCTCGATGTTTGCGGCGCGGTTTTCGCCATCGCGCAGGTAATAGCCTGCCGCCGGTGCGCGCCAGCCGTAGCCTTCGGGGCTGAGCAGTTCGCGCGTCCATTCGTCGAAGGGGGTGTTGTTGCGCACGCTCTGTTTGATCCAGGCGAGATAAAAATCTCCCTGCACGCCTTCGGCCAGATCGTCTTTGGCGCGCAGCAGATCGCACCAGAAGTTGAACATGTGGCTGACGTGGCCGTTGGAGGCCAGCAGTTCATCGATCAGGCGGCCACGTTTGTCGGCACCTTTGGCGGCGATGAAACGTTTGGTCTCCTCGCAGGTGGGAATGCGGCCGACGAGATCCAGATACACACGGCGCAGCCAGACGAATTCATTGGCAAGTGGTCGCGGCTCTTCGGCGTGCTTGCCCAGGTCCTGCTCGATGAGCTGATCAATGCGCGCGGCCACGGCCTGGAGCTGGGTGACATCAACGGCCTCGTTCAGCGTGGAGATCGAAACTTCTTTCGCTTGCATCGAAGTCCAGGAGCCGAAATTGGCGCCTTCTTCGACCCAGCGCCGAATCAGCTCGATTTCAGCGGCGCTCAGCGGCTTGCCATCGTTGGGCGGGGGCATGAGGTCGTCGTCGCCGGGTTTGAGCGAGATGGATTTCACCAGCGCGCTCTTGGCGGCCTTGTGCGGCAGGACGAGATTGTCGGTCTGGCTCTTTTCGCGAATTGCTTCGAGATCATCCAGACGGATGCCACCTTTCGGCTTCTTCAGTTTGCTGCTGTGGCACTCAAAGCAGGAGCGCTCGAAAATGGGCAGAATATGCTGCTCGAAATCAATCTTGGCGTCAGCGCCGGGAGTTTCCTGAGGGATGTCGCGCTTGGGCAACGAGGCCAGATTGATCGGCGGAATCGTGGCGGTCGCCATTTTCGCGGGCACGGGTCCGGCGACGGTGCCCATGCTGATCTCGGGGGGGGGCACGGGAGGGGGCAGGGGAGCTGGCGCAGGTTCTGCTTTGGTCTCCACGACTGCCACGCTCGGTGCCGGTGGCATCGGGGCGGCCGGTGCAAGAGGTGTTGCAGGAGTTGGTTGCAGCAGAACCGGTGCAGGAGTCGCCACCAGTTGAGGTGCGGGGGGCTTTGCGATGATGTGGCCGTGCAGGATGACGTGTTTGCCGGTGCGCTGGGCCACGGTGGGGCCAAGGTCGAGCCGCAGAAATAAATCCGGCCACGCAAGAGAGCCGCCGAGCAGTCCTATGAGTATGGCTGCGGCGGCTGTGGTCCAGCGGGGCAGGCTCGTGATCCAGCGGCGCTGGCGGCGGCGCTGGCCGATTGTAGCCGCCTCGATGCCGCGCATGAGATCATCCACGGACGAGGTCTTCACGCTGGCTGCAATGGCATCTCTGAGCGCAGCGGAGGTGTCATCTTTTTCCATGGCCACCCGGAGCAGCGCGTCCATGCCCAGATGCTGCTCCAGCTCCTTGAGCGTGGTGTGGTTGCGCATCAGTTCCTGCCACTCATGATTGGCGAGGGTTCCCTCCAAGGCTTTGTCGATGGCTTCGTCAGAGTTCATGCCGTTTTTTGCTCCAGTTGAAATTCGATGCACTTGCGGAGTTGCTGGCGAACGCGCATCAGCACGGTGCGTACCGCGAGCGTGCTGCGGCCGGTGCGCTGGGCGATTTCATCGCAACTGAGCTGCGCCTCGTAACGCAGATCCAGGATGGTGCGCTGATGGTGCCGCAGCTTCTCCAGGCAGGCGGCGAGGTAGTCCGATTCAGCGCTCACCGGTTTGTCCGAAGCCTCCAGCGCCATTTCCCAGCGCACCTGCTCGGAGTAGCGCTCGTGTTTGGTGAAGTCGCGGGCATAGGCCTTGAGGCGGTCGCGCAGCAGATTGTGGGCGATGCTGCGTAGCCACGGCTGCATGGAGCCTGCGGTGAAATCGCGCATGTTCTGATAGGCAAACACGAAGGCGTCATGCGCCACTTCGTCGATCAAATCGGGCGCTGGGGCGCGGAGAGCCAAAAAGCCGCGCAGGGGCTGCAAATGCCGCTGCATGAGCAGACGAAAGGCCGCGTCGTCACCTGCTTCGACCTGTCTGGCGAGGGCGGCATCCGGTGGTGGGTTGGTGGGCGTGGAAGAATCCATACACCTCTGATATGGACTCCCGCGGGCAAAGTGTGGCAGAAAAATGTGGCTTCTTCTGCGGCGGCCTCTCAACGATAGCCCGGCGGCGGCGGCGGAATGCCAGCAGGGGGAGCGCTGATGCCATACCCCGGGGGTGGAATCGAGGTGGGCTTGCGGTAACTGGCGGCTGGAGCCGCGTGATACGTTTTAGCTGCCGGTTTATGGTACGCTGGCGGCGGGGGCGTATTGTAACTGGCATGCTGCGGGGCGCTGTAATGGGCTGGAGGTGGGGCGCCGTAGCTGGCCGCTGGCGCAGGTCCGCTGGCCAAAGTTTTGGCCGTCACGGTGACATCGCCCAGTTGATGATAAGGAAGCTGAATGTGCTCGGCCGCTGCGCGCGAAAGATTGATGACGCGGTTCGGATAGTAGGGGAAGCGGTCGTTTACCGTCACATTGACCGTGCGGCCATTGGTGTTGTTCTTCACCTTGACCACGGTGCCGAATGGCAGGGTGTTGTGAGCGGCAGTCCAGCCCTGGGGCTGATAAATCGCTCCGGAGGTGGTGTAATGGCCCGCGTAGTGATCCGCGATGTAGGAGGCGTAGCCACGCATCTCATAGGCGGGCTTGGCGCAGCTTGCCAGCAGGGCGAGAAAGGAGAGGGCAAGGAATCGAAGAAGCGCGGAATTGTTCATGATTTGCGGCGCGGAGCATAACCGGATTGGCACGCGGCACAATCTTGCTCATCATGGGTGTGTGAAAAGAAAACGATTCGTGCTGGGTGCCGTAATGCTGCTGGTGCCGCCGCTGGCAGGATGGCTGGCGGCGGAGCAACTGGCGCATCCACCACGCAGACCTTTGCAGGACTATCACCAGGAGTTTCTGGCCGATCCGGCGGCTCACGGCGTGGTGTTGAAACCCTTCCAGTGTATGGATGGCACGCCTGTGCTGGTGTGTGAGCCTGCTCCAAGTGGAGTGCTGGGCAAACGGGGGCAGGTGGTCCGCGCACAGTTGACGCAAAAAGGACTCAGCTTGGCAGAGCCTGGCCGTGTCGTGGGTAATCTGGTGCTGGTGCATGGCCGCCGTGGGCGCAAAGAGGACTACCTGCTCATCGCGGAGCGTTTCTGTGCGGTAGGCTTTCGCTGCATCCTGCTCGACTTGCCTGCGCATGGCGATCATCCGGGCACCACCGCTTGTTTCGGTGTGAAGGAGGGCCACCTTCCAGCGCAGGTGCTGCGTGAAGCGGCAGCGAAGTTTGGGTTTGATCCACAACCTGTCGGAATTTTTGGGATTTCGATGGGCGGTGCGGTCAGCATTCGTGCGGCTGTTGAAAAGGATGCGCCGTGGCGCGCTGCTGTGCTGGTTTCGACCTTTGATACGTTGGACGAAGTGGTGCGTTACCAGGCATCGAGTTGGGCAGGGGGCTGGCTGGGTTCGGTCTGGAGCCACCTCACGGGCTGGTTTTATCAACGGCAGTCGCAGGTGGAAATCAGCGCAGCGAATTCCATCGCGCTGGTTTCCGAAATCAAATGCCCGGTGCTGGTCGCACATGGCACTTCGGATCATGTGATCCCCATCGAGTGTGGTCGGCGTTTGTATGCAGCACTGCCAGCGGGCATCGAGAAGCGCTGGGTGGAGATCCCGGGCGCTGATCACGACAACGTGCTCATCACTGATTTTCCCATCTATGCGGAGATAGCGGAGTGGATGCTGCGCCACGTTCCTCAATGAGGGCAGGCTATGCCGTCGGGCTGCGGAGTTCAACGCCACCGCAGTCGGAGCAGGTGGTGTTGCCGCTTTGGTATTCGGCACCGCAGCGTGGGCAGGCGGGCAGTTTAGCAGTAGATGGCGGATCGTAGTCGGCTTCGGCGATACCTTCGTGGAGGAAGAATTTTTGCAGGGCTTCAGCTTCGAGCGGGAGGGTTTCGTTATGCGACCAGCCGGGAACGTAGCGCGCCTCACGCCAAAATTGCCGTGCGTGCTGCTGCCATCGTTGTTCGTCCAATAGTCCACGCCATGCGAGCGGATGCGGAGGCTCGGCAGCAGTGGTCAGATTGACGACATCAAACGCACGCATGGCAAGCTGTGGCAGGAAAACGATCCCAAGTGCACGCCAGCGACGATGAGAGATGGCGATGTGGTTTTTCCGAGTGGCACGCAGGAACAGCCAGGCCTGGATGAATTGCAGCAGCAACAGCACTCCAGCAGCCGCGATCACGGCGAGGCTGTCGCCAAAGCGGTGGTACAAAGCGCTCATGACGCCGAAGCACCCCATGAAGTGGAGGGTGGCACACCGGCGCAGGGGGCGGGTGAGAGTTGCGGTGGCCTCGGCGGCTTGTCTGGCTGTCTGCGTGTCGAGCGTGGTGCGGGCGTGTTTGAGAAAGGCGCTGCGGCGCTGGTCGGGCGTCAGAGCGCGCCATTCGGTGAGGCGCAGCTGCCAGAGTTCTGCCAGTGCTTTGGAGGGCAGGCGCACGCGAGTGGTGGCATCCAACTGCAGCGTGGTTTCAGCGACACGCAAGGCCAGTTGATCCCAGGGGATGCGGATGCTTATGCTGTCGGTCAAGCGCACGCGCAGTGCATCTTGATCAGGCACAAACAACCAGGGCAGCGCCAGGGCATGCGCCTGCATGGGCGGCAGCGGTGAGAGCAGCAGCGGCGTATCGCCGGCGATTTGCAGCCGCATCCATGGACGTAGAGTGCCCCAGCCCGATGTGCCCGTGCCTACAGCCATCCAGGTGGTGGATGACACGAGGCGCAGGCACTCGATGAGGTAGAGCAGCACGAAGACTGCGAGAAGCATCTGGCCGTCGGTCATGCGCTATTCGCTCGGAGGCTGGCGCGAGCCGAAGAGTTTGCTGAAGAGCGATTTCAAGGCGGCGAGCACGCCCAGGACCGCTACGTAGGCCAGTTTGCCCGCCTTCGCGAAGAGCAGTCCGAGCTTGCCAAACAGACCCATCTTGGCGGCGGCAAACGCACCGGTGCCAGCGATGAGGGCGGTGAGGCCGTATTTAGCGACCTTGTCTCCTTCGCGGAACTCCGCGTAACGTTGGCCCTCGATGTAGTTGAAGCCGGCGAGAATCTTCTCCTGCTCGGCGATCATTTTTTCCATCTCCTCCGGTTCGCAGACCAGGGTGACTTCCATCACGCCAGTGCGGCCGAGGAGGCGCGTGTTGTAGTTGATGGAGATGCCGTCGTTGTTGAGCGACTTCAGGCGTGTGCCCCATTCCAAGTTATGGGTCTTTTCGTTGTAACGCGGTGGCACCACCCAGCCGAGAATCTCAAGTTCGGGCAGGCCATGTTCGCGGCGGTATTTGTTGCCCTGTTCCTGGCTCTCGCGGAGGCTGGCCAGCATCTCATCCGCGTCGATTTTGTCCTTCTCGTCGTCCTTCACATAGCCGGACTCATCGAATTCAAAAATGATCCATGGACCGAGGCCTTCGGTAGCCAGCATGCCAACTTCGCGTTCAGTCGGCGGGTTGCCATACATGGCCATCAGTTTTCGGGTGCCGTCGCCAGGAGTGAAGCGATAGCCCTGCGGAATGGCGATCTCCGCTTTGCCACCCAGGTTGCCAGCACCCTGTCGGGTCCAGCCGAGTTTTTCGATCGCATCGATGCGCTGCTGAACGCGCTGTTTCATCTCCTCCGCCGTGGGTTTTTTAGGTTCGGTGGGACCGGGCTGCTGCGCGTGAACAGCGGAAAACACTGCCAGACAGGCCAGCAGTACAGCGTGCGGGATGAATGAAAGTTTCATACCTGCGTAGTCTCGCAGGGGCGGCAGGAGATCGTCAAGGTGAGGTTTTTACCAGATTCGTCATTGGCAGCCGAAGCTGGAGGCAGCATGTTTACCAGTCGTTGACCACTTCTCATCGAATGTCTGAACCCAATGCTGCTTCAGCCCCTGCTCCACGTCGCGGGCCGGGATGTTTCACCACGCTGGCGCTGATGTTTCTGGTGGTGGTGATTGTTGGTGGCGTGGTGGCGTGGAAGCTGGTGGACGCTGGATTTGGCATGAAATGGCTGGCCGAACATTTCCAGAAGCGGACCATCACGGAGAGTTTCCATGAAAACGTACGGCGCATCGCCTCGACCCAGGGCGATGTGCTGGAACTGGCCACGCTGGACACTGAGGAGACGGTGACGAAGTTTGATACCAGGACGCTGTTCAATGACGCCATTTACCTCGGCACCACTGTGGCGGAAATCCGGGCGATGGTGGTTTATCGCTACCACCTGAAGCTGTCCGATTCGTGGAATGTCACGATCGATAACGGACGCTGTGTGGTGGTCGCGCCCGCGATTCGTCCCTCGCTGCCTCCGGCGGTGCGTTCGGAGACGATGGAGAAGAAATCCGAGTCAGGCTGGATGCGGTTCAATGCGGCGGAGAACATGGCTGAGCTGGAGAAAGGACTGACTTCCATCCTGGAACGCCGTGCGGCGGCACCGGGCAAAATCCAGCATGTGCGCGAGGCCAGCCGGCTTTCGGTGGCCAAGTTTGTGCAGCACTGGGTGCTCAAAGAACCCCAAGAGCACACGGGGAACATCCACGAGATCGTGGTGCTTTTTTCAGATGAACCGGCTGCTGCCAACGCCGCAGCCGCAGCGAAGCTGCCGGCCACATTGACTCTGGAGGTGAAGGCCGACTGAGCCAGTGGCTCAAGGCTGCAGCCCCGCAGGGTCATAGAGCAGCAGGCCGCTGTCGAATTTTACAAACGGCATGGCACCGGGCAGGTCGGTGGGTGCCACGTTGCCGAGGCGGAACAGTTTGTCTTTCCACAGGCCTTGCTGTCCGGTGACTCCGACGATGAGATTGACGGCGGTGGCTTGTTTGTCGCCTGGCACGACAAATTCTGCGCCGCCCATCGTCGCACAGACTCCCAGGGAAACGATTTCCTGGGCGTTGCGCTGGTTGATCACGCGCTCGATCACCTCACGGTTGTTGCCATTGTACCAAGCGATGGTAATGCTGCTGAAAATGCCGACCAGGCAGACCACGGTAAGCAGTTCCAACTGTGAAAAGCCGGACCTCCGCAGGTTCTTCGGTTGGGCTTGCGTTCGGAGGTTATGAGCTGAAAGGAATACCACGGCATTATAATTATCATAAACGTCCATTCGCCGCAATCTCTCGTTTTGACTGGGGACGGTCTGCATTTAGGGAGCACTCATGAAACCGGACTTGATGGACCAACTACCTCGACCGCAGCGCGAAGCTGTCGAGTCTGCCGGTTATCGCCTGGGGCGCTGGATGGCGGCGCGTGAGGTCTTGCAGGCGCGGGTCACGAAAGGTCGGATTGCAGGTGCTTTGGGTGATTTCCTAACGCACTGGCTGGTGCTGGCTCCTGCCCTGGAGGCAGACGAAGAGCTCTGGCTGTCGTTCGATCATGCCCCAGATCAACTGAAACTCGGCGGGGGCAGTGCCACGCTGGCAACCTCAGCGCTGGAGCATGCGCTGCTGCATTTGCCCGCTCTGCGCTCGTTTTGGAGTCAGGAGTTGCGCCAGCAGCACTTTGTGGCCTTACGCGCCCTGGTGCCGCAGGCCTGGCTGCTGGACCCGGCCAGTGTTCCTCCCGGAGCGGTCATTCAGGGATTGGGCACGGTTTCCTGGGAGCAGACGCAGCGGCAGGACCGGGAAATTCAGGATCCCAAGGGTCGGGTCCATCAAGACTGGCCGCTCGCTTTGGCGGCGCGGGACAGTGTGGTAACCCTGCGGAAGCCTGCCGCTGCAAAACTGAACGCACGGTATGTGCGGAATGACAAAGATCAGGTTGTTTTGCGTACGATTGAAGAAGCGTCACCTTGACGTGACTCCTGCTTTCGTGCGACATTACGGAATCCCCCAAAATCATGGCACGCGGCTCCAACGTTACTCTCTGCTCCTTCTGCGGCAAAAGCCATGCAGAGGTGAAAAAACTCATCGCAGGTCCGGGGGTGTACATTTGTGACAACTGCATCCACGTCTGTAAAAACATCCTCGACAAGGAAACCTCCGTTGAGTCCGAGGGTGGGCCGTCTTTGCTGGTGCCACGCCCAGCGGACATTTCAGCGCTGCTCGATCTGCATGTGATCGGTCAGGCGCAGGCGAAAAAGGTGCTCAGCGTTGCGGTGCACAATCATTACAAACGCATCCTGCACACGCAGCAGCAGGCGGCACGTGCCGGCAGCAGCACAGCCCGCAAAGTGACGACGGCCTTGCCTGACCCGAATGATGTGGAAATAGAAAAGAGCAATGTGCTGCTCATGGGCCCCACGGGCTGTGGCAAGACACTGCTGGCCAAAACGCTCGCCCGCATTCTCAATGTGCCGTTCAGCATCGCGGATGCCACGACGCTCACAGAGGCTGGTTACGTGGGCGAAGACGTGGAAAACATCGTCCTGCGGCTGCTGCAGGCGGCGGATTACGATGTCGCGCGCGCTGAAATGGGCATCGTTTACATTGATGAGATCGACAAGATCGGCCGCAAGACCGAGAACGTGAGCATCACCCGCGATGTGTCTGGCGAAGGCGTGCAGCAGGCGCTGCTGAAAATCATCGAAGGCACCGTCTGCAACGTGCCACCGCAGGGCGGACGCAAGCACCCTCAGCAGGAGTACATCCAGGTGAACACGGAAAACATTCTGTTCATCTGTGGCGGGGCCTTTGTGGGCCTCGACAAAATGATGGAGCGGCGCCGTGGCGGCAAGACGATGGGCTTTGTCAATTCACACGCCGTGAAGCCGGAGACAGGCAAACCCACGATGCAGGTCGAGCCCGAGGATCTGCTGTCGTTTGGCCTGATCCCTGAGTTCATCGGTCGTCTGCCGGTGGTGTGTTCGCTGGAGTCCCTGACCGAGCAGGAGCTCATGCGGGTGCTGACCGAGCCGAAGAACGCTTTGATCAAACAGTATGCGAAGCTGATGAACATGGACGGCGTGGAGCTTTCCATCACGCGTGACGCCATGCTGGCCATGTCCAAGGAGGCTGTGACACGCGGCACCGGTGCGCGCGGCTTGCGCAGCATCTTTGAGCGCATCATGCTGGATGTCATGTACGACGTGCCCAGCCGGATGGATGTGCGCGGCGTGACCATCAACGAAGGCGTCGTCAAAGGCGAGCGCGCGGCCATGCTGCGCAAGCGCGTCGAGCGCAAGGCGGCGTAAGTTTGTTACAAAGCCGGGGCGAAAATTCTTCTGGAGCTTTGGCGGGACCGCAGGTCATATTGCGGAATCATCCGCCCATGACTTCCAGCACCTCCTCACGCCGCCACTTTTTGCAACTTTTCACCGCTGCTGTCGCGGCTGCGGGTTCACGTCCGGTCATGGCGGCAGACAAGAAGGAGCCGTTTCAAATCTCGCTGGCGGAGTGGTCGCTGAACAAAGGCATCTTTGGCAAAGGCAGCGCGGAGCGCCACGAGCACCTCGACTTCTGCAAGATTGCCCGCAGCCTGGGCATCGATGGCGTGGAGTATGTGAACCAGATGTTTTTCGATAAGGCCACGGACGCCGCTTACCTGGGTGAAATGAAAAAGCGCCAGGAAAGCGAAGGTGTGAAGGGGTTGCTCATCATGTGCGACCGCGAAGGCAATCTGGGCGATCCCGATGAAGCCAAACGTGCGAAGACCGTCGAAAACCACCTCAAGTGGCTCGATGCCGCCGCCACGCTGGGCTGCCACAGCATCCGCGTGAATGCCGCCAGCGATCCAAAGCTGAGCTGGGACGAGCAGATGAAACTCGCCGCCGATGGCCTGCACCGTCTCTGCGTAGAAGGCGACAAGCGCGGACTCTTCGTCGTGGTGGAAAACCACGGCGGGCTCTCCAGCAACGGCCTCTGGCTCACGGGAGTCATGAAGGCGGCGGACCACGCCCGCGTCGGCATTCTGCCGGACTTCGGCAATTTCTACACCGACCGCGTCAAAGGCGAGCTCTACAACCCCTACAAAGGTCTGCGTGAGTTCATGCCCTGGGTGAAGAAAGGCATGAGCGCCAAGGCCTATGACTGGGACACGGGCGCTGGCAAATTCTACACCGAAGACCGCCGCGAAGGCCGCGAGATCACTCTCGATTTTGAGCGCCTCATCAACATCGTCGTCAAGGCCGGTTACAACGGCTACATCGGCATCGAATACGAAGGCGACAAACACACCGAGATCGAAGGCATCAAGCGCACCAAGCAGGCGCTCGATGAGCTCAAGTCGATGCTCTGATTTTCCCACCGCACCCACAACTCCAACACCCCGCATATCATGCCTACCGACGACACCGCCAATTCTGCTTCCGCAGTGGAAACCGCCCTCTGGTCCGGCCACACCTCCCAGTGGGTCCACTTCTGGTATTATTTCCTGTGCATCCTGCTGGCCGTGGGCATTGCCTTTGCCGCCACGATTCCAGCGCTCTTCACCGGTGGTCTGGCCTATCTGGCGCTCATCATCCCGGCGGTGATGTGGATCATCCGCTGGTGGGCGACGAAATGCACCACCTACACCCTGACCTCGCAGCGACTGCGCATTACCTCCGGCATTCTCAGCAAGAAGGTCGATGAGCTGGAGCTGTTCCGCGTGCGTGATTACACCATGGATCAGCCATTCCTGCTGCGCCTCGTCGGTCTGGGCAATCTGACCTTGATCACCTCCGACGCCACGACCCCGACGCTGGCCATGCGTGCGATTCCAGGCATTGAGTCCGTGCGCGAAAAACTGCGCACCGCCGTGCAAACTGAGCGTGATCGCAAGCGCGTGCGCCAGATGGATGTGGACAATGTCGAGGATGGCGGGGCGCTGCACGGATGACCCGTGCTCACGAGCCTTCAATCTTCTCCGCATTCACCACGCGGGTCTTGCCGTCTTTGACTTCGAGTCGGAGTTTCAGGCGGGTGAATTCCTTCTTGTAGCTCCAGCCGGCTTCGGCGTCCCAGGTGGTGGCGCTGGTGGGCTTGAGCTTGCGGAGCTGGAGAATGAAGGCGGCGAGACGGGTGTCAGGATCGGCGATGGTGTGGTCGGGCTCGATGTCCTTCAAGAATTGCGCATCGATGAATTTGAGCTTCAAATCGGCAAAGCGCTTGGTGAAGGCATCCGTGGCGGGCGTCATGCCGTCGCGGTTGATATCGCCAATCACGATGGAGTAGCTCTTGGCCACGCCGGGATTCAGTTCGGGCAGGACGCTGATGAGGTGGCGTAGGGCGGCCTCGCCGGCGTCACATTCATAGAGATTCAGCGGCAGGGGGGCGGTGTCCGAGGAATCGCAGGCGGCGAGACCGAGGCAGAGGCTGAGCAGAAGGAGGCGGCGGGTCATGTCCCTGTTCATGGCATGGAATACGCAGCTTGGCAATCCGCAGCGGGGGGGGGCGATCATTGGCAGTGATTTGTCAATGTCGTTAAGTTAAGCAAAATAGACCGCGAGGGTGTATTTTTCACAACGCGAATGAGCACGAATAGCCGCGAATTTTTCACGAATTTCAGAGTTCAGAATTCCTCTGCATTCGCGGTCATTCGTGGCCATTCGCGTTTAAAATCTTAACTCAACCACATTGAGTGCCTTGCAATGATTTGCAGTGGTTGATAGAAGTGGCGGCGGCCGGAGGGATGTTTCGGTGGCGGTGGTGATGAGATGCTTGGCAATGCGCCGCCGCGCTCCATACTGCCTCCCCCATGTTTGACATCCGAGAAAAACCCAATGCAGTCGAGAGCGCGTTCCTGGTCGGGGCGTACTTTGATCGGCGGCAGAAGCAGGAAGCCCATGATTTGCTGGAGGAACTGGCCGAACTGGTGGGGACGCTCGGCATCAGCATCTGCGGCAAGGAGCTCGTCTTTGCCCGCGAGCACACGGCCCGCTACCTCATCGGCAGTGGCAAGTCGGCGGAGCTGATGAAGCAAGCCAAGGAACTGGGTGCCGACTGCATCGTATGGGACAACGAGCTCAGCCCCGGCCAGCAGCGCGCCTGGGAAAGCGAAGGCGACATCTGCGTGATCGACCGCCATGAGGTCATTCTCGATATTTTCAACATGCGGGCCAAGACGCGCGAGGCGCGGCTGCAAGTAGAGCTGGCCAAGATGGAGTACTCCATCCCACGGCTCACGCGCATGTGGGCGCACTTGGACCGCCAGGGCGGTGGCGCTGGCGGTGGTGTAGGCGGGGCAGGGGCGGCACGTGGCGAAGGGGAAACCCAGCTCGAAGTGGACCGCCGTCTGGCCAGCAAGCGGCTGGACAAACTGCGCGCGGATCTCGAAGAAGTGAAGAAGCAGCGCGACACCATGCGCAAGGAGCGCAGTCGCGTACCGGTGCCGCATGCGGCCATCGTGGGCTACACCAATGCCGGGAAGTCCTCGCTGCTCAACAAGCTCACTGCCGCCGACGCCTACGTGGAAGACAAGCTCTTTGCCACCCTGGACACCACGACGCGCCGCATGGAGCTGCCGGACGGCCAGCCGCTGCTGGTGACGGATACGGTGGGCTTCATCCGCAATCTGCCGCATGACCTCGTGCAGTCGTTTCGCGCCACCCTGGAAGAAGCCATCCAGGCAGACTTCCTCATTCATGTCATCGACGCCAGTGCGCTGCAGGCCGTCGAGTTTTACCAGACCACCTCCAAGGTGCTCAGTGAACTGGGTGCCGGGGACAAGAAAGTGCTGCTGGTGCTGAACAAGGTCGATCTGATCGACGACCCGCGCCTGATGGAACTGCGCCGTGAGTTTCCCGAGGCGATTGTCATCTCCGTCAAAACCGGTCAGGGCATGGACGATCTGCTGCACCGCCTGCATGACTTCATGATCGACCGCGTGGTCCGGCTGACCCTGAGCCTACCGCTGGATCGCATGGACCTCGTGGCGCTCGTGCATCAAGAAGGCAAGATGCTGAGCGAGGACTACGAGACCGGCCGCGCAGAGATTCAGTGCGTGATCCCCAAGCGCTTCGAGAGCCGCTTCGCGGCCTTCCTGCCAGTGGACCCCGAGGCGGGGCGAAAGAAGGGGAAGAAGTAGAGGCCCCATTCTTCGCTAAAGCTTCGAAGGGCAAGCTGCGCTTGGAAGGGGAAGAAGTAGAGACGAGTTTGCGGTTGTTTGCAGTGGTTGGCGATTGTTTGCGGTTGTTGAGCCGGAGCTTCCCACGCGAATTTTCACGAATCGCTGCGAACTCTCGCGGAGGGCGCCGGGCCAGCTCTGATTCGTGGTCATTCGCGGCTGTTCGCGATCATTCGCGTTTGAAATTCCGGGTTCAGGCCTGCTCCATGGCTGGTAGGGATGCGTTGTGCGCGTCCCACTTTTCGGGGCTGTGGCACCCGCAGGCCATCCAGAAGGGTGCGCCGTCCTTGCAACCTTCTACACCGCGATGGCCGTGAGATGGAAAAGGCTGCGGCGGGAGGTGGAGCGCTGGGGGAGGTGCGATGCGCAGGGGCTGGGAGACAGCGCTGGGACGAAGGATTCCAGGGACGCGCACAACGCATCCCTACCAGCCCTGCGGTGTCATGTCCTCCATGGGACATCGGGGGGGGGATTGAGCCGAAGCTTTCCAGCGCGAATGATGCGAATAGCCGCCAATTTTCGCGAATGGCGCTGGGGTTGATTCTGATTCGCTCTCATCTGCGTTGAAAGTGTTAACCACCCCACCTTCAGCCCTCCGGGAAAAATCATTTTACCCCTGATGATTTGACCATCCCTCCGGACCACCAACGCTCAGCCCAAAATCACCCCCACCCTCATATCCGATCCGTCATCCGTGCTGCTCGTGAAATCCGTGGTTCAAAAATTCCGGCCCTTCCAAATCCCATTCCGTGCCATCTGCGGTTCCATTCCGGCCGACTCCTCGGCCAGCCACTCAGAATTGACTGGCTCAAAAACAGGAAAGCGGTAAAAAAGCACCATCAATCACAGTTCTCTTCAGCTCATGTTCTCACTCGCCCAAAAAACAGTCATCATCACCGGAGCCGGATCGGGCATCGGTCAGGCCATTGCCATTCTTTTCGCCAAGCAGGGCGCGCATGTCGAGGTGCTGGACCTCAAGCAGGAGGCAGCGCAGGTCACGGTGGATCAAATCAAGGCCGCAGGCGGCAGCGCACGCGGCACCGGCTGCGACGTGGGCAGCTACGCCGAGGTGAAGGCGCTGTTTGACGAAGTGGCCGCCACGCATGGCAAGATCGACATCCTCGTCAACAACGCCGGCATCGCCCACATCGGCACCGCCTTGACCACCGCAGAGGAAGACATGGACCGCCTCCACCGCGTGAACATCAAAGGCGTCCACGCCTGCGCCCAGGCCGCGCTCGCGCACATGACCGCCAAGAACCAGGGCGTGATCCTCAACATGTGCTCCATCGCCGCGCAGATGGGCCTGGCCGACCGCTTCGCCTACTCGATGACCAAGGGCGCCGTGCTGATGATGACCTACTCCATTGCCAAGGATTTCATCAAACAAGGCATCCGCTGCAACTGCATCGCCCCCGCCCGCGTCCACACCCCGTTTGTGGACGGCTACCTCGCCAAGACCTACCCCGGCCAGGAAGCCGAGATGTTCCAAAAACTCAGCGAAGCCCAGCCCATCGGCCGCATGGCCAAGCCCGACGAGATCGCCGCACTGGCACTGTATCTGTGCAGCGATGAAGCCTCCTTCGTCACCGGCAGTTCCTATCCCATCGACGGCGGCGCGGTCAACTTGCGGTAAGCCGCACGCACTCTCCCTCCGCAAGCCCGTAGGGCTGGCACAACCGTAGCCGTGGGTGCCAACCCACGGAACCGCATCACCCAGGTCTCCCCAATGTCGTGGAACCGCGTAGCGGTGCCACAAAACGCCGCCACACCCAACCCTGACTGAGCCAGCGATAGAGCAGGTTTTCAAACACGGCCTAATTCAGAATCAGAATCCCGGATTTCGGCAATGAATGCATCGGTCTGAAAATAAGGAAGGCAGGAGCCGAATTCATCGGTCTGAAATTAAGGAAGGCAGGAGCTGGATGGATCTCCTGCATTCCTGGTTTCCTTATTCAACCGCTTTTCTGGAATGCCTTTATTGGCGTTACGTCAGCGGTTAAGAGGCTGGTGGTGTGGTGCCGGTGAACGAAGGGTGTTGGTGTTGCGGAGGTGGTGAGAATGGTAGGGGATTGGACTCAACTCGGCTTCGGAAGGGCGACCGTTTTGTCGAATATTTGCAGCGTAACGCCATCGCTACTGCTATTTAAAGGCCAGTCGAAAACATGAACAAACTTCTACTTCTCTGTCTCTCCGGTCTCTTTCTCTGTCAGTGCAAAACGGTCAAGATCTCAGGCCCTGTGCCGAATCCGCCGATCAAGCATCTGGCCGTCGTGAACAACGAGGATGTTCACATGGACGACTTCCAGTCACAAATGGTCGATCAAATTCGCGCCATGGGAATCAATACAACGGTGGTGCCTGCGCCTCCCGGAAATGCGGACTATCTGACCTACACCGCCAACTGGCGCTGGGACATCGGCATGTACCTGTGGCGCTTCACCGCCACTCTCCATCGGCCCCAAAGCCCGCTGCGCAGCGTGATGTATGGAAACACCGGCTTGGACCTCAGAAAGTTCGGTGAAGCGGAGGATAAGATTCGCGAGCCGATGCGGCAGATGCTTTTGGGCAGGCCGTGAGGAGGCGGATGATCGATGACGAGCTCCTGGCGGGAGTATGATGAGTGTTGGCCAATTTCTTGCGCCTTTTGACGAAGTTCTTGCGCGCAAAGCAGGCCCTTTGCTAGCTTTCTCAATATGGCAAATGGCACAATCCGACGGCCATAAAAGCATTGGGACAAACCCAACAACTCAGTTCATGATCCACGTGTTAGCCGCCGCCCCGAGCATTCCCCCAATATGAGCAAGAAGAATACAGCCCTCGAAATCGCAAAGTCCGCTCTTTACGTTGCCAGCCCGCTTCTTGGCCGTCTAGTGGAGGTCACAGTTGGGTCTGTCGATGATTCTGAGCAGGCTGCAGAGCGTGGCGGCATCGAAGAACTCCGCAGGGAAGCTGAGCGTCAGGACCTATGAGGTGCAACGCAATATTGGACCAGAGACGCTTAATTAGTTGAGGTTGATGTGCTGAGTTTCGAACTGGTTGGGGGTGAGGTAGCCGATGGCCGAGTGCTTGCGCTGGTTGTTGTAGTAGG